>Ga0206116_1000064_pt1 | contig 185029 bp, 173 predicted proteins | sample 3A1Ametagenome_FD_178000 | JGI IMG/M metagenome (GOLD analysis project Ga0206116, IMG submission 178000) | Enriched microbial communities from leaf-cutter ant dump, University of Wisconsin, Madison, United States - 3A1A | ecosystem: Environmental > Terrestrial > Nest > Insects nest > Nest dump...
CTGGTACAACAAAAAAAGAAGGCATAGGGCATTGAATTACAAAACGATTGAAGAATTTAATAATCAAAACAACATTTACAAAAATATAGCTTAACTTAAGCTGGAATTTTTATTTGCATATCCATAAAGTAATAATAAAAAAAGTTTATAAGTTCGGTTTAGGGTAGAAATTATGCTAATACTATTTTAGAAATAGATATAAATTAAAAAAGATACGAGCGAGATACTCGCGCTAGCGAGGGGAAATTAATGCAGAAACACTTGCTCTACCTTCATTCGATTGAGAATAAATACACTAAATTATGATAAGATTGTTATATATACTTTTATGTATCTCTACTGTTTATAGTTGTAAATCTCAAACTATTTCAGAAGATGAAATTTATGAGGCTCTAGAAAATATTATAGAAGAATTGGAAGGAGAAGATTGGATTAAAGATGGAAGTCCGAATTATCAATATGTATTAGACAAATCGTTCAATGCAACTTCTTTAATCTTTGACACCGAGAGATTATTTGTGAATGAACCTTTTGAAAAATATTTTAGTATTGAAGATAAGAAAGCATTTCAAAATCAAGTGAAATGGTATAAAGATTTTTCTTATCAACAGGAAAAAATCAGATCCAAAAAAATTCTTCACAAACAAGAACTTGATGATATTATCTCAAGTGATAGAAAGTCATTTTGGGAAATTTATATATCAAGATATGGAGATGTTGGTTTTTATGATATATCATTTCCTCTTTTCTCGGCTGACAAAAAGAAAATGTTAGTAGTTATGGATTCTTGTCTTCCACATCTCTGTATAAGTGGTGTTTACTTATTTACAAAAGAAAATGGAAGATGGAAAATTAAAGATGGATATAAAGGAATTTAGGTATTTCTTATTCAATAGCAGGAGGTACCCCTAACGGTGCGAGCGTCTCGCTCGTACCCAAATAATAAACAAGAACTCCCAAGCTATAACTTGGGTTTTTTTATATCTTTAACTAAGTTTAAAATGAAGTTTATTAATAAATTTAGTTTTATAAATAGCTGTAAATTAAAAAAGGTACGAGCGTGACGCTCGCACCAGCGGGGGGGGGGAGTTAGGTTCACTTGGGATTATGATTATATATTTGGAAGAAGAATTAAAAAATAAAGTGGTTTAAATATGAAAAATATGAAAGTTTTAATTGTCATATTACTGATAGTGGTAAACCAAAGTTGTGATAGTAATAAAATAAATAAAAATAGAGAAGTTTCAAATTTTTTAATTACTAAAGATGATTCTCTTTATGTTGAAGAAAGTTTGTTACATTATAAGAATGTTTTGTTTTCTAGATTATATAATACATCGAAGGAAGAAACATATAAAAAAAAGCAATTGGAGTTTTATGATACATTACCTGACATAACATATTATTATTATAACTTACAAAATTTGAGATGGTATCCTAATGATAACCTTAATAAACTATTGCGTAAATGGTTGGATAAGAATGAATTTTACATATCAAAAGTATATCCGCCTGAACATCCTGATGGTTCGTTAGATTTAGCTCGGGCATTAGCTTTTTATAATAGTGATGATTTGAAAAATCATTTAGATTCTTTAAGGCAAGTAGAATATAAAAGAATAATAGAAGAGGTTTATAAAAATAGGTAATGTTTTTATAGAATTAACTGTTTTTGCAGGTTTGTTTTTAGGATAAAAGCTTCGAGTAAATCTTTAACGGTTGCTTTTTGGTTTTCCCCCGCTAGCGCGAGCATCTTGCTCGTACCAAAATAATAAAAAAAATCAGTTGGCGCGAGCCAGGGGGCTTATTTTATATCTTTTGCTACTGTATATTGGATTGATGTTTTTACAAGAGATATTTATTTTTCTGTTATAACCGCATCATTGGATTATTGTAGGAAAAGCAAAGGAATAGAAATTTACGGATATTGTATAATACCAAGTCATATCCATCTTATTTTCCCCTGCTACCGCACGACTCAAGCCAAGCGAACAGACGAAGGAATCCTTTTGTGTGGTGAGTATTAAAAAATGTTATAACAAAAAAGCGACTCAACCGAGTCGCTTTTTTGTTAATTATTCTAGAAGTTATGAATTCATGATGTCTTCAATTTCTTCTGCTTCGAGCGGAATGTTTTTCATCAAATTGATTGGTTCTCCACTTGCCTGAACCACGTAGTTGTCTTCTAATCTGATTCCGAAACCTTCCTCAGGAATATAGAATCCAGGTTCTATCGTGAATACCATACCTTGAGTAAATTTATCGGTTAGGATTCCGTAATCATGCGTGTCAAGCCCCAAATGGTGCGATGTTCCGTGCATCATATATTTTTTGTATGCTGGCCAATCCGGATTTTGATTTTGAATATCGGCTTTGTCCAAAAGTCCTAAACCTAATAATTCTGACGTATATACATCACCTAATTCTTTGTGATAGGTATGCCAATCATTTCCTGAAATAAGCATTTTTTCGGCTGCTTTTTTACAACGCATAACCGAATCATAAACTTCTCTTTGACGTTTGGTATATCTTCCGTTTACAGGAACAGTTCGAGACAAGTCTGAAGAGTAGTTAGCGTATTCAGCCGCAACGTCAAACAAAATCAAATCTCCGTCTTTACATTGTTGGTTGTTTTCGATATAGTGCAGTACGTTGGCATTATTTCCTGATGCGATAATCGGTGTATAAGCAAAGCCTTTAGAGCGGTTGCGAATGAATTCGTGAATGAGTTCCGCTTCGATTTCGTATTCCCAAACACCCGGTTTTACGAAATTCAGAATTCTACGGAAACCTTTTTCGGTGATGTTACAAGCCTGTTGCATAAGTTCGATTTCTTCTTGTTCTTTTACCGAACGAAGTCGTTGCAGAATCGGGTTTGAACGTTCTACCTTATGAGCCGGATAGGTTTGTTTCCACCATTTCACGAAACGATCTTCACGAGTTTCTGTCTCCACCGAAGAACGATAATGTTCGTTGGTATTGATATACATCGTATCAACGTAGGTCATTAGCTCTTTCAATACTTTGTTGAAGTCTGATAGCCAATACACTGATTTCACTCCCGAAACTTCAAAAGCAGCTTCTTTGGTTAGTTTTTCACCTTCCCAAATAGCAATATGTTCGTTGGTTTCTCTAAGGAATAAAATCTCTTTGTATTTCTCGAACGGAGCATTCGGGCAAAGTACCAAAACGCTTTCTTCTTGATCAACTCCGCTTAAATAAAAGATGTCTCTGTGTTGGGCAAAAGGCAAAGTGCTGTCTGCACTCACCGGATAAATATCATTGGAGTTAAAAACCGCAATGCTATTTGGCTTCATCTGAGCCGTAAATTTTGCTCTGTTTTTGATGAAAAGATTTTTATCAATTCTGTGGTATTTCATAATTATTTGCTTTAGGCCTTAAGCAATATGCTTTAAGCAGATATGTTTGTTTATAATATGTATGCAACTTGAAACCTTAAACTTGAAACCAAAGACTATGGAATCCACTTTTTCTCAAAGTTTGGTTTTCTCTTTTCAAGGAAAGCATCACGACCTTCTTTAGCTTCATCTGTCATATAAGCAAGGCGGGTTACCTCACCTGCAAATACTTGTTGACCCACCATTCCGTCATCTGTTAAGTTCATCGCGAACTTCAACATTTTGATAGAAGTTGGTGATTTAGCCATAATTTCTTGAGCCCATTCATAAGCGGTTTGCTCTAATTCATCGTGAGGAATAACAGCATTTACCATTCCCATTTCGTATGCTTCTTGAGCAGAATAGTTTCGACCTAAAAAGAAAATCTCACGCGCTTTTTTCTGACCTACCATTTTAGCCAAATATGCCGATCCATAACCAGCATCAAAACTAGTTACGTCTGCATCGGTTTGTTTGAAAATAGCATGTTCTTTACTAGCCAGAGTCAAATCACAAACCACGTGAAGCGAATGTCCGCCACCTACAGCCCAACCGTTTACCACACAAATCACAGCCTTAGGCATAAAGCGGATTAAACGTTGTACTTCCAAAATATTTAGCCTGTGGTAACCGTCTTCGCCCACATAACCTTGATGACCTCTGGCTCTTTGATCTCCACCACTACAAAATGACCAACCGCCGTCTTTTGGTGAAGGTCCTTCAGAAGATAACAACACGACTCCGATAGAAGTATCTTCGTGTGCATCTTTGAAAGCGTCTAATAATTCTGAAGTTGTTTTTGGTCGGAAGGCGTTTCTTACTTCCGGTCGGTTGAAGGCAATGCGCGCCACACCATTACATTTTTTATAGGTAATGTCTTCGTACTGTTTTGCAGTAACCCAATTTATTGTACTCATTTTTTATTATTTTAGCCAAAATTACGAAAAACCATTGTTACTGATATGAAAAAAATAATTTTATCCGCTTTAAGTTTAGTGGCTGTTTTGGGCTCGGCTCAAGAATATAAATTTCAGCATGTTATCGAGATAGAAAGCACTCCGGTTATCTCTCAAGATAAAACCGGAACGTGTTGGAGTTATGCCACGACTTCGTTTTTGGAATCTGAAATTATTAGAATAACCGGCATGAAAATCGATTTGTCGGAGATGTACAATGTAAGAAATACGTATCTGGATAAAGCCGAAAACTATGTGATGCGTCAAGGTTCGGCAGAATTCTCACAAGGAGCTTTAGGGCATGATGTGCTGAGAAGTATTTCGAAATACGGAATTGTACCGATTGAGGTTTATAAAGGAAAATCGGATTCCGAAGAAAAACATGACCACACCGAGCTGGAAGCCGCACTTAAGGGAATGTTAGATTCATATATCAAAGCGAAAAAATTGTCTCCGAAATGGAAATTGGCTGTAAATTCTGTTTTGGATGTGTATATGGGAGCCAATCCGACAGAATTTATGTATGAAGGAAAAAAATATACTCCAAAAACTTTCTTGTCTTATACCAAAATCAACCCAAATGATTATGTATCGCTAACATCATTTACGCATCAAGCATTTTATTCGAACTTTATTTTAAATATTCCGGATAACTTCTCTAACGGTAGTTTTTATAACCTCCCGATAGATGAGCTTGTGGAAAACATTGATAACGCTTTGGCGAAAGGATATACCATATCGCTGGATTGCGACGTGAGCGAAGTAGGATTTTCGGCTAAAGAAGGAGTTGCCGTACTTCCGCTAAAGTCCGATGATAAAGAGAAAAAATTCTTGAAAGAAATTTCTCCGGAGGTGAAAGTAACTCAGGAATTTCGCCAAGAAGAATTCGAAAATTTTACTACTACTGACGACCATTTGATGCACATCATCGGGAAAGTAAAAGACCAAAACGGAAACGTGTATTATACGGTGAAAAATTCATGGGGAAGCGCCAGCGAGAAGGTCGGCAATAACGGTTATATTTATATGAGTGTGGCGTATATCAAGATGAAAACCATTTCTATTTTGATGCATAAAGATGCGATGACTGCTAAAACAAAAAATAATTTGAAATTATAAAATAACTCCAACGGAGTTTTAAACTCCGTTGGAGTGTTTACTAAATGAAGAAAATCTATAAATCATCGGTGTCAAAATCAACCTATTTGATGTTTTTTTTGATTGTTGTAGTTATGATTTTACCGTTATTGTTGGGCGAGATTTCTGTAGAAGATTTTAGAGATTCAGAAATTTTAATTTACTTAGGAATTACGGCTTTAATTATTGCTTTGTTTGCTTGGATTTGTTTCGGGACGTATTATAAAATCGAAAATGGATTTTTGTACCATCGTTCAGGTCCATTTTTTGGAAAAATGAAAATTTCGAGTATTCGAAAAATAAAATACCACTCGGGATGGATAGTTCCGGTTACCTATCGTCCGGCAACGGATACGAAGGGAATTGTCATTACCTATAACAAATTTGATGAAGTTTATTTTTCACCCAAAGAACTCGAAACATTTATCAATGAATTAAAGTCAATTAATCCTGAAATTGAGTTTGTAAATTTCAAAAAATCCTGATAAACCAAAAGAAAAGTCTTGGTGTTTGTTAATTATTGCTTAAAAAAAGTATATTTGGGGTTCAAACCAACAAACACTTAATAAAATATGTCTATTTGGAAAATCAAACCACTTGCTCGATTGCTTGAAGAAGCAGGAGATTCGGAAAAAGGACTAAAAAGAACACTTTCATCTAGGGCTTTAATTGCTTTAGGAATCGGAGCCATCATCGGAGCCGGATTATTCTCACTCACCGGAATTGCCGCGGCAGACCATGCCGGACCAGCCGTAACTTTATCGTTTGTACTTGCGGCCGTAGGTTGTGCTTTTGCAGGACTTTGTTATGCTGAATTTGCTTCGATGATACCGGTTGCGGGTAGTGCTTATACGTATTCGTATGCTACAATGGGCGAATTCATCGCTTGGATTATCGGTTGGGATTTGGTATTGGAATACGCTTTAGGGGCAGCCACAGTAGGAGTGAGTTGGGGTTCTTATCTCAATCAGCTCTTGTCTCAATACGGGATGGCTATTCCGCCTGAATTCTCTTCATCACCTGCTGAAGGCGGAATTATCAACCTTCCAGCTATATTCATCGTTTGTTTACTTTCTTTACTTTTAGTAAGAGGAATCAAAGAATCTGCTTCTGTGAACAATGTTCTTGTTGTCATAAAAGTAGCGGTGGTATTGATGTTTATCATTTTGGGTTGGAAGTTTATCAACCCTGAATTCCATACGCCATTTATTCCTGAAAATAATGGAGCAGATTTTGGAGGACTTCCAGGAATTGCTGCCGGAGCGGCATTGGTTTTCTTTGCTTTTATTGGATTTGATGCCGTTTCTACGGCTGCACAAGAAGCTAAAAATCCGCAAAAAGGAATGCCTATCGGGATTTTAGGGTCACTTGCTGTTTGTACGATTCTTTACGTATTATTTTCGTATGTAATGACCGGATTAGTTCCGTATGAAATATTTAAAGGTGATGCTTCTCCGGCAGCTACAGCCTTTGCCGTAACCGGATATGACTTTTTACAAACCTTTTTGATTGTCGCTATTTTGGCTGGATATACATCAGTAATTTTGGTAATGCTAATGGGACAAAGTCGTGTGTTTTATTCGATGAGTAACGATGGGCTTTTGCCTAAATTCTTCGGGCAAGTTCACGCTAAATTCCGTACACCGTGGAAGACGAATATCTTCTTTATGTTTTTCGTAAGCATTTTTGCAGGATTTGTGCCTATTAAAGATTTAGGTCACATGGTAAGCATCGGAACCCTATTTGCCTTCTCACTAGTTTGCATCGGAATTATAGTAATGCGCAAGAAAATGCCTGATGCACCACGTGCGTTCAAAGTGCCACTAGTTCCGTTTATCCCGATTGCAGGAGTTATTGTGTGTGGTTATTTGATGTTTTCACTTAATATGGAAAGCTGGTGGCGATTGCTTATTTGGCTGGCTTTAGGTATCATTATTTACTTCTCATACGGTAGAAAGCATTCGAAATTAAATAATCCTGAATAAAGTAAGATTATATAAAAATGAAAGGCAGACCATTGGTCTGCCTTTTTTATGAATAGGTATTTTGATTATTTTTTGACGATGCGTTGGGTGATGTTTCCTAGATTGGTTTTGATGGATAACAAGTAAATTCCTGAACCTAGGTTATTGATATTGATTTGGTTTAAGTTTTCGTTGCTACTGAATAATTCTCTTCCTTGTAAATTGTATATTTTTACTTGTTCTAGCTCGAGGTGTTCTTTAGTTTGAATGTTTAACAATCCTGAGGAAGGATTGGGGAAAACAGCAATCATATTGCTAAACGCTAAACTTGGCGTAGAAGCAGAATCTACCACTTGAGTAGAAGTAGAGTTTGTTATAATAGGTTCGTTAAAGTCGAAATAAATTTCTGCTTGATTTCCGATAATATAATCATCTACGGTTATTTCGTATATAGGTTTTATTTTATAGGCAATAAAACCATGACTTCCTTCTTCATTGGCTGCTTCATAAGGCAAATGAATGTTTTCGAAAATAAATTCCATTTGATTACCGTCTTTAATTTCAACTCTGAAATTATGACTGGCATTTACAATCTGTATCGTATTCCAGTCTAGGGATTCATGAAGCTCATCTTCGATTCTCACATTGATAGCGCTTGCTGTTCCGGTATTTTGAAAACGAATTAGATAGTGTAAGTGTTCATCAACTTCGCTAACGTTAATTTGGTTTCCTTGTAATACTTGTTTGTCGTTAGGGTCAAAAGAATTCACAACGATTTGAGCCAATTCAAATGTATTGTCATTAGGCGTATAATCATTTTCGAAGGGAGATACAGTTGCAGTGAAATCCAGGATATCATTTCCGTTTACTGTTGGAGGCATAAAAGTCTGCATCGTAAAATTAATTACTTGATTTTGGAAAGGAGCAAGACTAGTGATGTTCCAAATCAGTTGATTTGAAGTAGTTGAGCTTGTATTTGGAGTTGCATTTACAAAACTTTGTTTTGTATGATCAAAATCCAGACTAACCAAAACATTGTTCATCGTTAGAGTACCTATATTTTGAACAATAATTTGATAGTTAGCTTCAAACCCTGGGCGAGCTTCAGAAATTGGGAGAATGGTTATGTTTAAATCTTGAACAGATTGGTGGGCAGTAAGACAGAAGTGAAGTTGTTCGTAATTATCATAATCGCTAAAACTTACTATATGGCTTTCTGGACTGAAGCTAAAATAACTTGGAACATTTTGTAAGGTAATTGTATAAGAATCATCAAAAAGTGGTAAATAATAAGTACCATTGTTAGCAATGGTTGAATAATAAGGAGTACCATTATCAGCACTAATGAATATAGAATTAACAGAGAAATCTTCATCCACATTACATCCATTCTCATTTAAATCAAATAATATTTTACCAGACACTATACCATTAAATGCGCAATCTTCAGATTGTATATCAAAAAGTGTCCATCCTAATTGGTACTTTAGATAGTTACGTACATATAAGTTACAAAACTCCATACCAAAAGAGTTTAATGTTTTATTCTCTAAGCCTAATTGTGCAAAGCGAAGTAAAAGCAAATCATAATTTTCAATACTTAAATTACTATCAGTAACGAAATGTGTTAATTCTACATCGGGATTAAAGTTCCAAATAGATAAGTCTTGGTTAAACGATGAAGCGTGATTAAACATCCCTGACATATTAGTAACATTCGATATATCCCAACTAGTTAAGTTTTGATTAAATGCTGCTGCTGATATAAACATCCCCGACATGTTGGTAATATTCGATACATTCCAATTGTCTAAAGGTTGATTAAATAAGGACGCATTAGCAAACATCCCTGCTATATTTGTAGCGTTAGGAAAACTCCAATTGTTTAGAGATTGATTGAATGTGGTGTATTCAAACATATTTGACATGTCAATAACGTTGTCCAAATTCCAATTATCGATATTTTGATTAAAATTTGTTGCAGAATAAAACATGCCCTTCATATTGGTAACATTTGATACGTTCCAATTATCGAGAGGTTGATTGAAATTATAAGCGGAAAAAAATAAATTTTTCATGTTAGTTACGTTTGACACATTCCAATTATTTATGTTTTGGTCAAAATTATAAGCATGTGCAAACATTTCTTCTATATTAGTAACATTTGAAATATCCCAATCTCCAATAGCTCCATTAAATGATTCACTGTAACTAAACATATATGACATGTCCATTACATTAGAAACGTCCCAATTGTTTAATGGTTGATTAAAATTAGTTGCATAATAGAACATATAAGACATATCATTTACATTTGATACACTCCAATTATCGATAGGCTGATTAAAAGATTCAGCATAATTAAACATATATGACATATTAGTAACGTTTGACATATCCCAGTTATCTATTGGTTGGTTAAAAAATGGATTATAAGCAAACATTCCTTCCATATTTGTGACATTAGAAACATCCCAATTGTTGATATTTTGATTAAAACCTCCTGAGAAGGTGTTTTTCATATTTGTTACATTAAAGGTGTTCCAACTACTAATGTCTTGATTAAAAGGACATATCATAAATAGACCTTCCATATTCATCACATTTGATACATCCCAATTATTTAGTGGTTTATTAAAAAAAAGTGCTCCACAAAACATTTCACTCATATCTGTTACATTCGATACATTCCAATGGTTAATAGTTTGGTTAATAGATTGTGCTCCATGAAACATTCTTCTAGTTGATGTTACTTGACTTAAATCCGGAGCATCAGTAGCATTAATAACTAAATTTGTGCATCCTTTGAACGCATTTTCCATAGAAATCCATTGAGTAGTTCCCCATTGTTCAATGGATTTTAATTTTAAATGTGAATTATCTGAAAAGTTCCCGATGGTAGAGAAATTTATTCGATTAAAATTTCCTGATACTGTTACCACATATGTTCCTATCGTACTATACAGATGGGATAAGGTATAATCTTCATTAGTTAAAATAGTTCCATCGCCAAAATCAATACTATATGTACTATCAATATCGTAACTAATAGGTATAGTTACAAAAAGATCATTAGGGTTATTTACTTCAAAAGTCATAATAAAAGCATCCGGATTCTGTGCTTTAGCGAAATACGAAAAGAATAAAAGACAGAATAAAACGTAGAATTTTTTCATAATTAGTTATATTTGATTTGTTTCAAATATAGCTAATTATGTTAATGTGGTAAAAAATTTTGTTTTATTTTGCTAAAATTCGCTCAACAATTGTTTTTTCTTTAAAAGGAAGTTGCGGAAGTACTTGTTTTTCGAACTCTTCGCGGTACTTGTCATTCTCGATTAGTTTTTTGATTTGTTCCCTGCAAAACTGAGCAAATCGCCATCTGAAGTGCGATGTTCCATACCCCAAACTTTTGAAAATGTCTACGGTGTTGAGTTGTAAACCAATCAGTTTTTCCAGAGCATTTTGACGCGTAGTAGCATCGTAGTTGGTTCCGGATAGGTTTAGCAAAGTCAAATAACTATCCACTTGTTGTTTTTGTGAATCGGAAGCAATAAACGTAAGTGTGTGATGTAAAACCTCAAGGTTATTGCCTTCAAATCCAACCCAATTTTTGCTGAGTTTTACATAGCGCTCGCGATGATTTTCGAAGTTCTGAAATAGATTAAACAGCGCAATCTCACGCGTGATGTACGAAGCATCGCTCAATAGCGTTTCGTATTGTTCTCTGAAACTCTCCGGAACATCGCTTAGGGTTGAAGCTACTGCTTGACGTACTTTTACGTTTTGGGTATTGAGCGCAGCAATCAAAAATTCTTTTCGCTTTTCGAATTCCAAATCGGCTATTTGATACAAAAGCAATTCTTTGATAGGATAATAAGCATTGCTTTTGAGTAGTTTGAAGATTTTCTTTTTGTCTTTGACAGGGTCTAAAGGTTTTTCTTGGAGTTGGATATATTGTTTGATAAATGCGTTCTTTTTGAGCGAATGATAGACTTCTTCTTTTTGGAATACGTGGGTTTCGAGCCAGTTTTTGCTGAATTTTTCTAAGTCATAATCCGATACAGCGCGGATTTCACGAAATAAGTCTTCGGTGTTCACATTCGCGAAAGCGTGCTTTTGTAAATAATTCTTCACTGCCAATCGGAATTTTTCTTCTCCGACACCTTCGCGCAAGATGTGTAGTGCCCAAGCTCCTTTTTGGTAATACGATAGCGAACTCGCTTTGGCATTCAAAATTGGGATGTCATCAGATAGAGCTGCTTGTTCTATTTTTTGAGCGTTTTGGTAGAGTTTCCAATAGTAATAATCATCTCCGAAGAGGTGTTGTTCGGCCAAAAGCGCATAGAAGGTAGCAAATCCTTCTTGTAACCAATAATGCTCGCCTGATTTAGCCGTAATCAAATCTCCAAACCATTGATGTGCTAGTTCGTGCGCATTCACGTTGACATAATTTCGGTCGTTATAGCCAATTTCGTCCACGACATAATCTTGTGCAAAAATGGTTGAGGTTGTATTTTCCATGCCACCGTACATAAAGTCCCAAACCGGAACTTGACGGTAAATTTTCCATGGATACGCAACATCAATTTCAGATTCCAAAAAGTCAAAGATTTCTTTGCTGTATCGATAAGTAGGCTCAAATTTGTCCTTATCCGTATAGTGATAATACAAATCATTTGGAATACCTGATTTCGAAGTAAAGCTTTGTTTTTCGAATTTTCCGATGGCGAGCATTAGCAAATAACTGCTCATCGGTTTGTGCATTTGGTAGGTCCAGCTGATGTTGTCGTCTTTTTCTTGTTTGTTTACCAAATTTCCATTGGCTAGAACCGTGTAGTCTTTGTAGAAAGTAATTTCGAGATTGAAAACCACTTTTTCGTTCATATCATCAAAGCTTGGATACCAATGGCTGGTATATTTTCCTTGTCCTTGCGTCCAGATTTGTACATCTTCAAAATGATTTTTTTGCACAAAATACATAGCCTGAACCGGAAAGGCTTCATATTTGAAAGATAATTTTTGTTCGCCCAAATTATATCCTTCATAGAGCAATAGTTCTTTGTCCGAAACTTTGTAGGCAACGCTTTTTCCGTTGATTTTCACATCTGTAAATGTCATTTTTTTAGCATCGATGCGAATGGTATCCAAGATTTCGTTGACTATAAAGTCATATTCGATACTTCCCCATACGTTTTGTTTTACGGGATTGATTTCAAGCGAAGCCTTGGACGATATAAAGTCTACTTTGGGATGTTGTTGCGAAAATCCTATTAGAGAAATAAATAAGAAGAATAACTTTTTCATGGTTTAAAAATGATATTCAAATATAAGTGTATTTTCTGTTAACCAAAGGTAGGAGTTATCACAAAAGAGATTCTTCACTTCATTTCATTTCGTTCAGAATGACAGACTTTTTTTGTCATTCTAACGAAGATAGAATCTTTACATAAATACAGATTCTTCACTTCATTTCATTTTGTTCAGAATGACAGACTTTTATTTTTTGTCATTCTGACGAAGGAAGAATCTTAAAGTTTTTAAATTTCTTCATTTAAAAATTTCCATTCAGGGTTAAAAGTATTGATTAAAGCAACCTTCTTTTCTCTTTTCCAACCTTTTAATTCTTTTTCTCTTTTAATAGCTTGTTGAATATCTTGAAAATGCTCAAAATAAACTAAATAAAAGCATTTATATTTTGCAGTAAAAGCCTTTGTATTTGCTTCGGGATTGTGGTGCCAATAAAGTCTTTCTTTTAATTCGTTAGTTACCCCTATGTATAAAACGGTTTTTATCTTGTTTGTCAAGATATAAACATAATAATTATGTGTTCCGATTGTTTTATACATAACACAAAAATAATTAGAGTTAAAGATATAAGTTTTGTCATTTCGAATTATACTAATTGCGAAAAGATTCTTCACTTCATTTCATTTCGTTCAGAATGACAGACTTTTATTTTTTGTCATTCTGACGAAGGAAGAATCTCAAAATAATATCACTAGTCAAAATCATAATAATTGTTATTTTTGCTTTTATGCAAAACAATCTTCTCAAAACGCCGATTGAATATCTGAAGGGGATAGGTCCTCAACGGGCTGATTTACTCAAAAAAGAACTCGGTATTTTTGTATATGAAGATTTGTTGAATCTTTTCCCGAATCGATATCTGGACCGCACTCGATACTACAAAATCAATCAATTACAACCGACTTTTAACACTGAAGTACAGATTGTAGGGAAAATTATCCACCTCAAAACAGTAGAACAAAAAAAAGGGAAACGCCTTGTGGCTACTTTTGTAGACGATACCGGACAAATTGAACTCGTTTGGTTTCAAGGGTATAAATGGATAAAGGAAAACCTGAAAATCAATGAGCCGTATGTGATTTTCGGGAAAATTAATCAAATGGGAGGGGTGTATTCTATGCCACATCCGGAGATGGAATTGGTTTCCGAACACAAACAAAATCTTCGTTCGGCGATGCAACCCGTGTATCCTTCGACCGAAACGCTTACCAAAAAAGGAATTTCGTCGCGGGTGATTCACAAAGCGATGCAGCAACTTTTTTTGGAAACAAAAGCATTATTTTCGGAGGTTTTTCCGTTAGAAATAATCGAAAAATATAAATTCGTTTCAAAGCCGGAAGCTTATTTTAATGTTCATTTTCCGCAGAATGCAGAACTATTGGCAAAAGCTCAGTTTCGTTTGAAGTTTGAAGAATTGTTTTTTATTCAACTACAACTCATCACTCAGAATCTTATCCGAAAAAATAAAATCCAAGGACATAATTTCGAACGCGTAGGCGAGTATTTCAATACCTTTTTTCAGCATCACCTTCCGTTTGAACTTACGGAGGCTCAAAAGCGGGTGATTAAGGAAATCAGGAATGATTTGGGCAGTAATGCGCAGATGAATCGGCTTTTGCAAGGGGATGTAGGTTCGGGGAAAACTATTGTAGCTTTTATGGCAATGCTTTTAGCCTTGGACAACGGTTTTCAGGCGTGTATTATGGCTCCGACCGAAATTTTGGCTACACAACATTATGAAAGTATTCAAGGATTTGCTCAAAATCTGAATATTAATATAAAATTACTGACAGGCTCAACCAAAACAGCTGACCGAAAAATTATTCACGAAGACTTAGAAAGTGGTGATTTACAAATTTTGATCGGGACACATGCTTTGCTTGAAGATAAAGTACAGTTCAAAAATTTAGGACTGGCTATTATTGATGAACAACATCGTTTTGGGGTAGCACAACGCTCTAAATTGTGGAAGAAGAATGATATTCCGCCTCATGTTTTGGTGATGACCGCTACGCCTATCCCAAGAACGCTTGCGATGAGCTTGTACGGAGATTTGGATATTTCGGTAATTGACGAATTACCAAAAGGAAGAAAACCGATTATTACTACGCATCGTTTTGATAATTCCCGTTTGAAAGTTTGGAAATTTATGAAAGACGAAATCGAGAAAGGTCGTCAGATTTATGTAGTTTTTCCGCTTATTCAAGAATCCGAAAAAATGGATTACAAAGATTTGATGGATGGATACGAAGCGCTTTCAAGAGATTTTCCACTACCGAAATATAGCATCAGTATTGTTCACGGACAAATGAAACCCGAAGACAAAGATTTTGAAATGAAGCGATTCGCCGAAGGAAAAACTAATATAATGGTGGCAACCACCGTAATCGAAGTAGGGGTGAATGTGCCCAATGCCAGTGTAATGGTTATTGAAAGTGCAGAGCGTTTCGGTCTTTCGCAATTGCATCAATTAAGAGGAAGAGTGGGTCGTGGCGCGGAACAAAGTTATTGTATATTAATGACTTCGTATAAACTTTCAAATGACAGTAAAACGCGTATCGAGACAATGTGTGCTACGAATGATGGATTCGAAATTGCCGAAGTCGATTTAAAACTTCGTGGACCAGGTGATTTGATGGGAACCCAACAAAGTGGCGTGCTGAATTTAAAAATTGCTGATATCGTAAAAGACAGAGATATTCTCGCATTGGCTCGGGCTACAGCTTTTGACATACTGCGAAAAGATCCAAGTATGCAACTTATGGAGCATCAAAAACTTCGAGAAGCATTTTTAGAAATTACGAAAAAGAAAAATATTTGGAATTTTATCAGTTAAAAAAAATCCTGCCATTTGGCAGGATTTTTAAGTTTATATCGAAAAAGAATTATTTCAAATTGCTGGTCATATCTTCCGGTTTTACCCATTGGTCAAAATCTTCAGCCGAAACATATCCTAAACGAACAGCTTCTTCTTTTAGCGTCGTTCCGTTTTTGTGAGCGGTTTGAGCAATTTCTGCCGATTTATAATATCCGATTTTGGTATTCAAAGCCGTAACAAGCATGAGTGAATTGTCAACCAGTTCTTTGATGCGTTTATAATTCGGCTCAATTCCTTGTGCACAGTGCTCATCAAACGAAATACATGCATCAGCTAAAAGTCTTGCTGATTGTAAGAAGTTCGAAGCCATAAGCGGTTTGAACACGTTTAGTTCATAATGACCTTGAGTTCCGCCAATAGTGATAGCCACATCATTACCCATAACTTGAGCACAAACCATCGTTAATGCTTCACATTGCGTAGGGTTAACTTTCCCCGGCATGATAGAAGATCCCGGCTCGTTTTCTGGGATGAAAATTTCTCCGATTCCTGAGCGCGGACCAGAAGCCAACATACGGATATCGTTAGCGATTTTGTTTAGTGATACAGCGAGTTGTTTTAAAGCTCCGTGTGCTTCTACCACAGCATCGTGAGAAGCCAAAGCTTCAAATTTATTTGGAGCCGTTACAAACGGAAGTCCGGTGAATTTAGCAATGTATTCAGCTACTTTAACATCATATCCTTGTGGTGTATTGAGTCCTGTACCAACGGCAGTTCCACCAAGGGCAAGTTCTGATAAGTGAGCCAATGTGTTTTTCAGGGCTTTGATTCCGTAGTCCAATTGAGCTGCATAACCCGAAATTTCTTGACCTAAAGTAAGCGGAGTTGCATCCATTAAGTGCGTACGTCCGATTTTTACGACGTCTTTGAAGGCTTCAGCTTTAGCTTTTAATGTGTCTCTCAATTTTTCTACACTCGGGATAGTGTGTTCTACTACCATTTTGTAGCAAGCAATATGCATCCCGGTTGGGTAAGTATCGTTAGAAGATTGCGATTTGTTCACATCGTCATTAGCTTTCAAAACAGGTTCGCCTTCTCCGATTTTTCCTCCGGCTATTACTTGAGCGCGGTTAGCAATCACCTCATTCACATTCATATTTGATTGTGTACCTGAACCGGTTTGCCAGATTACAAGCGGAAATTCTGAATCGAGTTTTCCTTCCAGAATTTCTTCACACACTTGAGCGATAGCATCTCTTTTTTGGGTTGATAATACGCCTAAATCACAGTTTGCATAAGCAGCAGCTTTCTTTAAATAAGCAAATCCGCGGATAATTTCTTTAGGCATTGAAGCCGGTTCACCAATTTTGAAGTTGTTTCTTGAGCGTTCGGTTTGAGCTCCCCAGTATTTGTCTGCAGGAACTTTTACTTCACCCATGGTGTCTTTTTCTATTCTGTATGACATATTGTATGAATTAGTTGTTAAAAAATTCTTCCAAAATTAGCTAATTTTTGGCAAACAGAAAATGAAAACAAGAGTTTTTCGAGCTTGAAATCCAACTGATTTCCAAACCCTAAATCATAATTCAAAAAATATGTACATTTGCCAATTCAATACAGAACAATGCGGAAATATTTATTTCTTTTATTAGTCCTTATTCCAGTCGTAGCGTTAGGACAACGAAAATTAGGTACAGGAGTGCTAAGTGGTGGAGCAGGTAGAAATGCAGGTACGCCCAATGATACGTTAGACGGATTCGGAACCCGAAAATCTACGGCCAATGTAACTCCGGTAGCTCCGGTAGATTGGTATAAAATCATCTCAATCAAGCGCGATACCATTTCGATTGACACGACACTTACGATCAAAAAAGAATACAAATCCAATTATCTTCGTCGTGATTTGTTTGGATTATTACCGCTTCCGAATGAAGGGCAAACCTACAATGTACTCGATTTCGGGTTAACTAATTTTGATCCTTACCCAACAATGGGCTTCAAAGCCAAGCATTTTGGGTATATGGAAGCAGAAGACATTAAATATTACCACGTTCCGACTCCGATGTCTGATTTACATTACAAATCTGTGATGGAACAAGGACAAATGCTCGATGCGTTTATTGCGCTAAATACGTCTAAAAATCTAAACTTTTCGGTTGGTTATAAAGGAATTCGCTCCATAGGAAAATACATCAATTCTATTTCGAGTAACGGAAATTTTAGATTAACATCCAGTTACAAAACCGATAGTTTGAGATATGTAGGGAATTATCATGTTACGGCACAGGATTTCGAAAATGGCGAAAACGGTGGTATTGTGAATTTGGAAGATTTCGAGAGTGGTCGTTCTCCGTTTACAGAAAGAGCCCGATTAGAAGTGTTTTACAGAGATGCAAAATCTTTTTTGAAAGGAAAGCGCTTCTTCACCGACCAAACTTTTAGAATCAATAAAGACAAAGCACAGAACAATATTGCGATTACTCACCGATTCATATACGAAAACAAAGAGTTCTCTTTTTCTCAATACAATCCGCATGAGCGCTTAGGAAGCACTTATGTGATTAACAATATTCACGACAAAACGAAATACAATAGAATGTACAACCGTTTTGGAGCGATTTATCAGAATGAAACTTTGGGTGATTTGACCTTTTTTGTAGATGATTTACGACAGAATTACTATTACAATCGCGCAACGCTGAGCGGAGGAGAAGTGCTTGTTCCGAATAAAATTTCACAAACTGTAAATACCATCGGAGGTCAATATGAATACTACAAAAACAATTGGAGAGGAGTAGCATTGCTTTCGCGTTCGCTTAGTGATGACGATCTTTCTAATTTGGATGTTTCGGCTCGATATACGATAAATGACGAGAATTCGTTACATTTCAGATACCAAAACATCAACAAATTACCGGATTTGAATTACAATTTGTATCAAAGTAATTATGTAGGGTACAATTGGTCAAATAATTTCAAAAATCAAAAAATAAATAATATCGAAGTAGAAGCCAATTTGAAATGGGTGAGCGCTTCGATGCAGTTGAGTAATCTGAACGATTATTTGTACTTTTCGAATGATGCTTTCGCCGATAATAAACTAATTACTACGCCTAAGCAATACGATAAATCGATTAGTTATTTGGGGGTAAAAGTTTCGAAAGAATTCAAGGTTGGGAAGTTTGCTTTAGATAATACAATTTTGTACCAAGAAGTGGCGCAAGACCATGATATTCTTAACGTTCCGCAATTTGTTACCCGCAATACGCTTTATTATACCGATTACGTTTTCAAAAAAGCGATGCGAATCCAAACTGGATTTTCGTTTAACTATTTTTCGAAATATTATGCGAATGATTACAATGGTGTAATCGGAGAGTTTTATGTGCAGAATCAACGAAAAATAGGAGATTTTCCGGTGATTGATTTCTTTATCAATGCCAAAGTTTCTACGGCTCAGATTTATTTGAAAGCAGAACATTTCAATTCGAGTTTTACCGGATATAACTTTTATTCCACTCCGAACCAACCGTATAGAGATTTTATCATTCGATTCGGAATTCTTTGGAACTTCTTCTCGTAGTTTAGGTACATAATTTGCTTCTAGTAGTTAGAACCAAAATCTAACTAGTATGAAAAAGCAATTATTAGTAGTGTCAATCCTCGCTTTAGGACTATTGGCATGTAATCAGAAAAACGAAAATGAAGAAGTTATAGTTGTAGAAAATGGCGAATATTCTACACAATTTCAGGACGAACACAACGCTCAAAATTCATTGGATTGGGCAGGAGTTTATGGAGGAACTTTGCCTTGCGCGGATTGTGAAGGAATTCAAACCATTATTACACTGAATAGCGACGGGACATTCTCTTCTAAAGAAGAATATCAAAAAGAGCCGAATGTAATTATGGAAAACAAAGGAACCTTTACTTGGGATAGTACAGGGCAAGTAATTACGCTACAATCGGATAACGCCGATTTCAAAAGATATTTTAAGGTAGTAGAAGGTTCCATCATCCATTTGGATAATGAAGCAAACGAAATTACAGGCGAATTGGCTCCGATGTACCGATTGACTAAGAGATAATCGAGTTTTATTAAACTGATGCATAAAAAAAGCGAAACTATTGTTTCGCTTTTTTATTAAAGTTATTTCATTTCGACTAATAATCCGTCGTCGGTTTTAGTTACTTTCAAGATTCCTTTGGCGGTTAATCCTTTGATGGTAGCATCCCATTTTTTACCGCTAAATCCGGTTTTTTCTTTTACATCGCCTAATGCTTGAACGCCTGATTTTTCGACGATATCATAAACGATTTTTTCGTCTTCGCTCATTTCCGGTGCTTTTTTCTCCGGCTTCATTTGCGGGAAGAATAACACTTCTTGAATAGAAGCATTATTGGTCAAATACATAATCAATCGATCCATCCCGATTCCTAATCCTGAGGTGGGTGGCATACCATATTCTAAGGCTCTCAAAAAGTCGTTATCGATAAACATCGCCTCGTCATCACCTTTTTCTGATAAGCGTAATTGCTCTTCAAAACGATTGCGTTGGTCAATCGGGTCGTTAAGCTCTGAATACGCATTAGCGATTTCTTTTCCACAAACCATAAGTTCGAAACGTTCGGTAAGTTCCGGATTGTCTCGATGTTCTTTTGTTAGCGGACTCATTGATTTTGGATAATCCGTAATAAAAGTGGGTTGGATGAAGTTTCCTTCGCATTTTTCGCCAAAGATCTCATCAATGAGTTTTCCTTTACCCATGGTCTCGTTTACTTGAATTCCCATTGATAAAGCGGCCGCTCTAAGTTCTTCTTCGGTTTTTCCGGAAATATCAAAACCGGTAAAGTGTTTAATAGCATCGGTCATGGTGATGCGTTGGTAAGGTGCTTTGAAATCCACTTCGTGCTCTCCGAAAACGACTTTGGTAGTACCATTTACTTCCAAAGCACAATATTCCAAAAGCTCTTCGGTGAATTCCATCATCCAATTGTAATCTTTATAAGCCACATAGATTTCCATAGCCGTAAATTCCGGATTGTGCGTTCTGTCCATTCCTTCGTTGCGGAAGTTTTTCGAGAATTCATACACGCCGTCAAATCCACCAACAATTAATCTTTTAAGATACAATTCGTTTGCAATACGCATATAAAGCGGAATATCTAACGAATTGTGGTGTGTGATAAACGGACGAGCAGCCGCTCCTCCGGGGATCGATTGTAAAACCGGTGTTTCTACTTCCATATACCCTTTTTGGTTGAAGAAGTTACGCATTGCATTGAATAGCTTCGTACGTTTAATGAATACTTCTTTCACCTGCGGATTTACTACTAAATCAACATAGCGCATACGGTAGCGCAATTCCGGATCTACAAAAGCATCGTGTACATTTCCTTCAGCATCAACTTTTGGTAATGGGAGAGGGCGAAGAGTTTTGCTAAGAAGCGTGTAATTATGTACACGTACTGATTTTTCACCTACTTGAGTTAAAAACAATTCTCCTTCAATACCGATAAAATCTCCTAAATCGATTAGTTTTTTGAAAACTTCATTATACAAGGTTTTGTCTTCACCCGGGCAAATTTCATCGCGATTGATATAGATTTGTATACGACCTTGGCTGTCTTGCAATTCTGCAAACGAAGCTTTTCCTTGAATTCTGAAGCTCATGATGCGTCCTGCCAGAATAACCTTTCGTCCTTCAGAAAAATTTTCTTTCACCTGCTTGGTTGTATCACTCACAGGGAAAAGATCAGCCGGATAAGGGTTAATCCCTAATTCTTTTAATTTTTCTAATTTCTCTCTACGGATAATTTCTTGTTCTGACAGTTGCATATATAATTGATGTTTAATAATCCGCAAAGTTAACACTTTTGTGATAAAGATTATGCCTTGAAATTCGTCGATATTCGATTTCTTTTTAATTCTTATTTCGGTTATATTTTTAAAAATAATTCAATGTGTATATAATATTTGTATATACTTGTTATTTAGTTAACAAAATATTAATGAAAATTTTTGTTAATACAGAAAACCTTTATTATGTTTGTGACATCGTTTAACTAAAATTTAAATTGTATGAAAAAACTATTTTTATTTAAAAACAAAGCTCTAGCACTGTTTTTAATGTTGCTTATTGCTGCTTGTAGCAGTGATGATGGAGGATCAAGCCCTCTAGATGGAGTTCCATCAGGTGAAATTGTGCCGGTGGCAGAGCGTCAAAAAACTTTAACCGGATTTGAAGAAGGTGATGCACCTCGAAATGTATCAACTCAAAAATGGTGGAAGTACATTAAATGGTATGTTAAATATTCTTGTGATGGAGAAACGGAAGAAGAATCAGAAGATGGAGAAGGAGAGTATTTTGCGTTTTACCCGGACGGAACACTTTATATGAAAGATTATTTGGGTGGAACTCCTTATTTTCACTCTAATTGGGAATGGACAGATAGTTCTAAGTCAAAAATTAGACTTACTAGCGATGGAGAATCTCAAGTGTATCAAGTTACGGAATTAAATGCAAATGCTGCTGTATATGCTGCTGCTCATTCTGAAGATGGATGTACTTTCTTGACTTGGGAGCAATTAGGACAACCGGTTTTTGATTAGTATAATTTTTTTCTCATAATTCTAAAAACGACTTTGTATAAGGTCGTTTTTTTATTTTCAGAGGGTTGAGGAACTAAACATTTAATTTTTAAAGTATATATTTGCTCATTCGTTAAAAAGTACATCCATGAACTATATTTTATTTGACGGCAATAGACGCAATGCACTACTTCCGTTTACTTATACGCGACCTGTAGCTGATATTCGCATCGGAATCTTAACTATTAGAGAAAAGTGGGAATTTTATTTAGGAAATACGACAACTACAATAACCGAAGAATATCTTTCGGATAAATATCCGATGGTGGAAGCCGAAGAAAATATTCTTATCAATTCGAGCTATTTACCAAATGAAGAATTGGTGGAATTGATTTCGAATTTAGAAGAAAATCAAGCTATTGTAAAAGGTGACGATATCATTGCTTTTTTTACAAAAGACACCCAAGAAGAAGTTGATTTTGATTCGTATGAACTAATCGAGTTTGAATACGATTGTTTGACGGTTGAAAACACCTGGGATATTTTCCAGAAGAACGATAAAGCAATTAAAGACGATTTCGAAATACTAACTCGCGATAGAAAATCACAACCCATCCCAAAATCGGTAAATGTGATGGCACCCGAAAATATTTTTATTGAAGAAGGAGCAAAATTAGAATTTGTGACCTTGAATGCCTCAACCGGAGTGATTTACATTGGTAAAAATGCCGAAATCATGGAAGGTTCGGTAATCAGAGGACCGTTTGCATTAGGCGAGGAAGCACAAGTGAAATTAGCAACCAAAATTTACGGAGCAACTACCGTTGGACCTCACTGTAGAGTAGGGGGAGAGGTGAACAATTCGGTAATGATGGGATATTCTAATAAAGGTCACGACGGATTTTTAGGAAATTCGGTTTTGGGCGAATGGTGTAACATTGGGGCAGATTCGAACAATTCGAACCTGAAAAATAACTACGAAGAAGTAAAATTGTGGAGTTATGAGACGGAAAAGTTTGAAAAAACCGGACTTCAGTTTTGCGGATTGATGATGGGCGATCACTCTAAATGCGGAATTAACACGATGTTTAACACCGGTACAGTAGTGGGTGTTTCAGCTAATATTTTTGGTAGCGGATTTCCGAGAAATTTTGTGCCGAGTTTTTCGTGGGGTGGAGCTTCCGGATTTTCCAATTATTTGCCAAGCAAAGCGCTTCAAACGGCTAAAATTGTGATGAGCAGACGTCATATTGAACTGACTGAACAAGATAGTAAGATATTAGAACACGTTTACGAAGAAACTAAAAAATACAGAAATTTTTAGGTGATACAACTGATTTTTTGAAGTTAGCTTAAAGTTAGTTCAAGGTTAACTTTCTGTAAAGTCTTATGAAGTGTCGATTGAGATGGCTATTTTTACGTCAATAATTTGATGAATTATGAAAAAGAAACACATCAAAATCTTATTAGTTGACGATGAACCGGATATTTTAGAGATTGTTGGATACAATTTGTCGCAAGAAGGATACAAAATCCTAACAGCTCAAAACGGTCGTGAAGCCATCTCAAAAGCCAAAAAAGAAAAGCCACATCTGATTATCATGGATGTGATGATGCCCGAGATGGATGGCATCGAAGCTTGTGAGGCGATTCGGAACATTCCGGAATTGTCAGAGGTAATCATTACTTTTTTGACGGCTCGCGCCGAAGACTACTCTCAAGTTGCGGGTTTTGAAGTCGGAGCGGATGATTATATCACTAAGCCTATCAAACCGAAAATTTTGGTTAGTAAAGTAAAAGCTTTGCTTCGAAGACTCAAAGAAGATAAACCTCAGGATACCTTGATGGTAACCGGAATGGAAATCAACCGCGAGGAATACAAAATCATCAAAGACGGACAGGAAATCATCTTGCCGAAAAAAGAATTTGAGCTTTTGTATTTGTTAGCTTCCAAACCCGGAAAAGTATTCAAACGCGAAGAGATTCTCAGTAAAGTTTGGGGCGAAGATGTGGTAGTTGGAGGGCGAACTATTGATGTACATATCCGCAAATTGCGCGAAAAAATAGGTGAAGATTTGTTTAAAACCATTAAAGGTGTCGGTTATAAGATTGAAGCATAATATAAATACTTTAATAAGTTCGAATAATCGCTATAAAAATCAATTTATCCGTATTTTTGGATAAATTTTTTTGTTTATGAAAGTATCTGTTGACATCAGTCTGTATCCGCTTACTAAAGAATACGAAAAACCAATTATAGATTTTATCCAAGAGCTTAGAAACTCGGAATTTAAAGTTCTTGAAAATGATTTGAGTACGCAGATATATGGCGATTATGACAAGGTAATGGCGTTTCTGTCGACCAAAATTAAAGCTGTATTTTTTGACGAAAACCTCTACGTTTTTGTATTGAAGATTGTTAAAGGAGACCGAAGCGAATAATAATAAGTCATTTTTTTTGGAAAATCTCTTCGAACCATACAAAACCTATCAAACTCTAGACATTGTTTTGGAGGTTTTGGCTGTATTGTTGGCTATTGTGAGTGTTTTGTATTCCAAAAACAATAATATTAAAGTCTATCCAACAGGGATTATAAGTACTACTGTCTTTATATATCTTCTTTATAAATGGCAATTGTATGGCGATTTGCTCATCAACATTTATTACTTTGTTATGAGTATATATGGTTGGTATTTGTGGAGTCATCCTACTCAAGGGGGAGAAGAATTAAAAATCTCTAGAATCCAGAAACGAGATTCCTTAATTTCGCTGGGAATATTTGTGGCTTCCACGGCTTTTGTTTCGTTAATTTATGTATGGTTTGACAGATTTGGCGTTTGGTGGTCGTATGTGGATATTCTTACCACCGGATTATTCTTTATAGGGATGTATTTGCTGGCGAAACGCAAGGTTGAACATTGGTTGATTTTGGCTTTGGGAGATTTAATTTCGATTCCGCTTTATTATTACAAAGGATATACTTTAACCGGAATTTTGTACCTTGTTTATACTTTTATTGCCGTTGTCGGATATTTTGAATGGAAAAAGATTTGGAACAAAGAACATCAAACCTTATAAAAATTGTCTTAGTAGGTCCGGAAAGCACCGGAAAAACTACGCTAGCCAAGCAACTTGCCGATTACTTCCAAACTACTTATGTGGAGGAGTATTTGCGCGAATTTGCTCATAATAAGCTTACTTCAGAAAATAAGTGGGTTGAAAAATCGGATAATAAGCAGATTATTTCGAGCCAAATTGAGTTTGAAAAATCAGCCGAACAAAAAGCGAATACATTTTTGTTTTGTGATACTAATTTTGTTCAAACGAAGATATATTCGGAAATCTATTTCAAAGAGGAAGAAGATTTTTTTATTGATGAGGATAAAAATTTAAAATATGATTTGTATCTTTTGACAGGGATTGACGTGCCGTGGGAAGAAGATCCGCTTAGGGATGCGCCGCAAGAGAGAGAAAGTCATTATAATTACTTTAAAAAGCGATTAATGGACAATAATTTGCCATTTATAGAAATATCAGGAAATCAAGAAGAGCGTTTGAATAAGTCAATTCAACTTGCTAAAGATGTAGAGCTAGCTCAAAAAAAAGGTTTTACTGCTCATGATTTGATAGATTTTGAAAAGAGAGGAATTTCTATTCAAGAAGTTCTCAAACAGATTGAAATTTTTGAAAAGGGAATTCCACACGTTTATCTGGAAAAACCTGCAACAATTACCAATGGAATTGTAAAGTTGTCTAAGGATGAATTACATCAAAAAGTGGCTTTTTTTGATGAAAATAAAGACAAGTACGACATTCAAAAATTGGTTCCGGCTTCGGGAGCTGCCAGTAGAATGTTTCAGTTTTTGAATAAGTTTTTATTGGAATTCAATCCAGCAACCGATACGATAAACTCTTACATCAATCATAATAAAGCGCAAGAACTCGTCTCGTTTATTGTAGGGATGGAAAAACTTCCGTTCTATAAAAACATTAAATCCGTCCTTAAAAGAGATTTTCCGGATTATAAATCATGGAGTAAGGACAAGTATTATTACACTTTTATTAAAGTATTACTTTCTAAAGAATATTTGAATTACTGCAATCTGCCCAAGGGAGTATTGCCTTTTCACAAACAAATCACCCCGATAGAAGAACACCTCAAAGAAGCCCTGCATTATGCGCAATCTTCGGGTAAAACCAAAGTGCATTTTACTATATCCGAAGATCATTTGGATGTTTTTACACAGGTAAAAAACAAAGCACTTCAAGAAATCGCTCATGAAGGATTTGAAATAGACTTTTCATATCAGAAAAAATCAACCGATACTATTGCCGTGCATTTTGATAAAACGCCGTTCCGAACCAAAAATGGCTCGATATTATTTCGTCAGGCGGGGCATGGCGCATTGCTTGAGAATCTGAATGATTCGAATTCGGATATTATTTTCATTAAAAATATTGATAATGTGAGTCATGTTTATTTTGATGATATTATCGTGTACAAAAAAGCTTTGGGCGGATTACTTATCGAACTCCAAAAGCAGATTTTTACGTATTTACATGAATTAGATGCCGAAATGTCGGATGAGAAATTGAGTGAAATTGCCACTTATTGTCAAAATCATTTGAGTATTATTGTTCCGAATAATTTTGAAAAATTACATCGTTCGAATAAAATCGAGTTTTTAAAAAATAAACTCAACCGCCCGATTCGAGTATGCGGAATGGTAAAAAATGAAGGAGAACCTGGCGGAGGGCCATTTTGGGTACGAAATAGCAGAGGAGAAGTTTCGCTTCAAATTGTCGAAACATCCCAAATAGATAAAACCAGTGAAGAACAAAAACAAATTCTCGAGAGTTCGACGCATTTTAATCCGGTAGATCTGGTTTGCGGGATTAAAAATTACAAAGGAGAGAAATTTAACTTACTCGATTATCGCGATAACACTACCGGATTTTTGACTGAAAAGACCAAAGATGGCTTTCCAATCCTCGGATATGAGCTTCCGGGACTATGGAATGGAGCCATGGCAGACTGGATTTCGGTATTTGTAGAGGTGTCTTTGACTACTTTTAACCCGGTTAAGACAGTTATTGATTTATTGAAACCTGCTCACCAATAAATAGTTAGGTTTTTGGGTTAAAAAAAGTTGAATTTTTTTTCAAAAAACATTTTGAGGAAAGTAAACTATTCGTATATTTGCAACCGTAAAACAACAACGAAATATTCCTCCTTAGCTCAGTCGGTTAGAGCATCTGACTGTTAATCAGAGGGTCCTTGGTTCGAGCCCAAGAGGGGGAGCAAAAAGAGTGACACGATGTGTTGCTCTTTTTTCGTTTATATAAAATTTTATAAAATGATTATTCCTAAAACTAGAGAAGAAATTGAACAAATGCGCGAAGCGGCTCTTTTGGTTTCTAAAACCTTAGGGATGCTTGCCACAGAAATAAAAGAAGGGGTAACTACGCTTCATTTAGATAAATTAGCAGAACAATACATCAGAGATCACGGAGGTATTCCGGGGTTTTTAGGTTTATATGATTGTCCTGCGACTTTGCTTACTTCAGTAAACGAACAAATCGTTCATGGATTACCAAATAATAGACCATTACAAAACGGAGATGTTGTTTCGTGTGATTTGGGGGCAATTGTTCACGGGTTTTACGGAGACCACTGTTATACGTTCGAGGTCGGAGAAGTATCTCAAGAGAAAAAAGATTTGCTTAAAACCACCAAAGAATCACTTTATGTAGGTATAAACGAGTTCAGAGCCGGAAATAGAGTAGAAGATATCGGAAGTGCTATCCAAAAATATTGTGAAGAAAGAGGGTATAGTGTAGTGAGAGAATTGGTAGGTCACGGATTAGGTCGTAAAATGCACGAAGATCCGGAAGTGCCAAACTACGGAAAAAAAGGTAGAGGAAAACTTTTCGTAGAAGGAATGGTTATCGCTATCGAACCGATGATAAATGTCGGAACTCGCAACATTAAACAGCTTAAAGATGGTTGGACAATTGTCACTCGTGATGGTAAACCATCTGCTCACTTCGAACACGATGTGGCGCTGGTTGACGGAAAGCCTGAAATTCTTTCGACTTTCTATTATATCTATAAAGCTTTAGGAATTGAAAGTACAGAAGAAGACGCTTTCAGACAAAATAAACTAATCGTTTAATGAAAAAAATATTCAAGTTTATCTTAAACTTGGTTCCAAGACCAATACTGATCAGGATGAGTTATTTAATTCGTCCTGTTTTGGTTTTATGGCTTAAAGGAAAAAAATATACAGATCCAATCGATGGTAATAGTTTTCGAAAATTTTTGCCTTATGGGTATGAAAACCAAAGAGATAATGTGCTTTCGCCCAGCACGCTTTCGCTCGAAAGACATCGTTTACTGTGGTTATATCTAAAAACCGAAACCGATTTTTTCTCGGCTCCTAAAAAAGTATTGCACTTTGCTCCGGAGCAAGCTTTTTATAAAAGATTCCGTAAGCAGAAAAATCTCGATTATACTACAACAGATTTAAATTCGCCTTTAGCAGATGTCAAAGCAGATATTTGTAATCTTCCTTTTAAGGATGAAGAATTTGATGTGATTTTTTGCAACCACGTGTTGGAACACATTCCCGATGATACCAAAGCGATGCAGGAATTGTATCGCATACTCAAAAAAGGAGGAATGGGTATTTTTCAGATTCCGCAAGATTTAAGCCGAGAAAAAACTTTTGAAGACAATTCTATTACAGACCGAAAAGAAAGAGCTAAAATCTTTGGGCAATATGACCACGTGAGGATTTATGGAAGAGATTATTTTGACAAACTCAGAAGTATCGGTTTTAGGGTTGTCGAAGAAGATTACACCAAAAAAATAACTCCTGAATTAGTCGAAAAATATCGATTGGCTCCAGGAGAAATTATTCCGATTTGCTTTAAGTAGTTTTAAGTTTTTAGTGTTTAGTTTTGAGTTATTTAAAAACTAAAAACTCATATCTCATAACTCATCACTTATAACTTCTTCGCCTCGTTCCAATAGACGTCCATTTCGGCTAGGGTCATTTCAGAAAGTGGTTTCCCGATTTCGTTGGATTTTTCTTCTAAATATTTGAAACGTTTGATGAATTTCTTGTTGGTTTGCTCTAAGGCATCTTCAGGATTTACGTTCAAGAAACGAGCATAATTAATCATCGAGAACAATACATCGCCAAATTCTTGATTGATTTTTTCTTGATTTCCGGCTTTTACTTCAGCTTGTAATTCGCCTAATTCTTCTTGAACTTTTTCCCAAACTTGTTGTGGTTCTTCCCAATCAAAACCAACAGCTTTTACTTTTTCTTGAATGCGATTAGCCTTTACCATAGCCGGCAAACTGCTTGGAACACCTTCTAGAACCGATTTGCGCCCTTCTTTAAGTTTGAGATTTTCCCAATTTCGTTTTACGTCTTCTTCGTTTTCAACCTTTACATCTCCGTAAATATGTGGGTGACGATGAATGAGTTTTTCGCAGATTCCGTTGGCTACATCAGCAATATCAAAATCTCGTGTTTCAGAACCGATTTTGGAATAAAAAACAATATGTAACAAGATATCTCCGAGCTCTTTTTTGATTTCTTGCATGTCGTTTTCAAGAATGGCATCACCAAGTTCGTACGTTTCTTCGATAGTCAGATAACGGAGTGATTGAAGGGTTTGTTTTTTATCCCAAGGGCATTTTTCACGTAAATCGTCCATGATATCCAGCAATCGGGAAAAGGCTTGGAGTTTTTGTTCTTTAGTATTCATCAGATGTTGAGAGAAAATTATAGAATTATAAGAAAGTCAAATGTAAAATAAAAAAGCCGAAAGTTGAATTTCGGCTTTTCGTTGTTATTCTTGGGTTTCTTCTTGTTGACCACGTTTTTTAATTTCCATGTCTTTAGAAATTAGTTCTTTAGTGATTAACATATTGTACCAGTTGATAATTTTTTTGATATCCGAAGCATAAACTCTGTCAACATCATAATTCGGAACTACTTCAGCGAAGTAAGCTTCTAATTTTTCTTTGTTTTCTTTGTGAGAGATAGCTTCTTTATTGTCTTCTTTTTCGGCAATTGATTTGAATACTTGACCTAGAGGAAGTTCTCCGTCAAAGGTATAAACAGAAATTTCTGATAGCAAACTCACGTTGCTGTGAAGACCTACATTAAGTTTTTTGCCGTCTACCAATGATTCTGCAAGAAATCCAGAACGGGTTTGTATTTTTAATTCATAAAGTCCCGGTTTTCCGGAAATGGCTAAAATTTTCTCTAAACTCATTTTTACTGTATATTCTTTTTAATAATTATTAACTGTTGGAATTTTAATTCAAGGAATTATTTTCCTTTTTTTCCGACAAATCTCATGCGATAATCTGTACGGATTTTTCCTTCCATGATATTTTTTAGTCTTTTTTCGTTTAAACGTTTTTTTAGGGAAGAAATTTTGTCGGTAAACAAAATTCCTTCGATATGATCGTATTCGTGTTGAATTACGCGCGCTCTCAGTCCGTCAAAAACTTCGGTGTGTTTTTGGAAATTCTCATCATAGTATTCAATCGTTATCGTATCGTGTCTTACAACATCTTCACGCACATCAGGAATAGAAAGACACCCTTCGTTAAACGCCCAAAGTCCGCCTTCTTCTTTAAGTATTGTCGGGTTGATGAATACTTTTTTGAAGTTTTCCAGATTGGCTTTTTCTTGTACCGAAACATCTTCGCTATCAGCAAAAGCAGAAGCATCCACGACAAATAATCGGATGGCAAGCCCAATTTGTGGAGCTGCAAGTCCGACACCATAAGCGTTATACATGGTTTCAAACATATCTTTAATAAGCTGTTTTAAGTTGGGATATTCCGCAGTGATATTTTCACCTTTCTTTCTCAATACCGGATCACCGTAACCTACAATAGGTAAAATCATTCTTTCTTGTTTTTTTGCAAGTCGCAAAGATAAAATTTATTTACGATTAAGAGATTCCAATTTTTTATTTTTTAACAGCTGTAATTTCAGAATCGTATGTGGTCGATTTTTATAAATTTGCACTATGGAATTTCCTTCAAAAATTTTAGAAAAAGCCGTAAACGAAATGGCTCAATTACCGGGAATTGGTAAACGAACCGCTTTACGATTAGTACTTCATTTACTCAAACAACCCAAAGAACAAACTTTAGGGTTGGCGCAATCGCTAATTGATGTAACTCAGAAAATAGTTTTCTGTAAGAATTGTCATACCATATCGGACGCTGAATTATGCGAAGTTTGTTCGAATCCGAGCCGAAATCACCCAATAGTGTGTGTGGTAGAAGACGTAAGAGATGTGATGGCAATTGAAAATACCGGGCAGTTTAAAGGTGTTTATCATGTTTTGGGCGGAAAAATCTCTCCGATTGACGGGGTTGGTCCTTCTCAGCTTCATATAGCATCGCTTATTGATAAGGTAAAAACAGGAAATATATCCGAAGTTATTTTTGCCTTAAGCCCTACTATGGAAGGAGATACGACTAATTTTTATATTTATAGACAAATTAAAGACTACAACGTAATCTTCTCTACTATTGCTCGCGGAATATCTGTAGGAGATGAATTAGAATATACTGACGAAGTAACCTTAGGGCGTAGTATTCAGAAAAGAGTGCCTTTTGAGACCTCATTATAATTGAAATACCTATTACGAAAAAAAAAAAAAGATATATATTTGTCGCTTGATAAATATGTACGTTAAATTTTAATGAAAAAAATTATATTATCTTTTGTTTTATTGACATTTCTTTCCTCTTGTGTATCGACTAAAGACTTGATTTACTTGCAAGAAAAAGAAGGTTCAACTACTCAAAGTGTTCAGTCGGATGCTTTTAAGCCTTACAGACTTCAGATTGGAGATCAAGTCAGAATTGATGTGAAATCTGATTTAGAGGATGATAAACTGAGCCCTTTATTTAAAGTAGGTAGTCAATCTGGTTCTAATACAACTCAAGGAGGAGCTTTATATTTTAATTCGTTTGTAGTGGATGAGCATGGAAATATAAGAATTCCATTAATAGGAGAAATTAATGTTTTAGGTTATACAGTAGATGAAATACGTCAGAAAATTGAGAAAAATTTAAAAGATAATCATTATACTCAAAATATAAACTTATTTGTAGATGTGAAGTTATCTGGTTTTCGATTTACTGTAAATGGAGAAGTAGGAAATAAAGGTGCTCAAATACTGTTTCAAGAGCGAGTAACTATACTAGAAGCTATTGCTGTTGCTGGAGATATAAATTTAGTTGGAGATAGAAAGGAAGTTAATATAATTAGAAGAATGCCTCATGGTTCAGAAATATACACGGTTGATTTAACCGATAGAAAACTTATGGATTCTCAATTTTATTATATCCAACCCAACGATTATATATATGTAAAACCACTTCCTCAAAGATCTTGGGGGACAGGAACTACAGGGACACAGACAATATCTACGGTCATAGCTGCATTGTCCTTATTTACCACTACCGTTGTTTTAATAGGAAGATTATAACAAGATGCTTGATTTAAAAGATTTTTCATTCGCAGAAACTCAAACTATTTTTGATTTTAAAGGCTTTTTTCTAAAAGTTATAAGTTATTGGAAGGCTATAGTAGCGTGTATATTATTATTTTTATTTATTGCTTATCAAGTTAATATCCGAAAAGAAAAAATCTATGCTCTTGATTCTTTAATTGTAATAAGAGAAGAGTCGAGTCCGTTACTCACATCCAATACGAGTTTAATATTTAATTGGGGAGGGGTATCAGAAAAGGTTCAAACGATTACTGCTATACTTAAATCACGACACCATAATGAGCAAGTTGTAGAAAAACTGGAGTATTATATTGATTATTTAAAGAAAGATCAGTACAACTATGTTGATGCTTATGGTAATGTGCCTTTCTATGTTACTATTGATAAATCAAAACCTCAATTATTAGGGCATTACATACAAATTAAGTTTTTAAATACTTCTGAGTATTTATTAACGATGAATTTTGAGGAAAAGGAAGCTAAGACTATTGTCTATTCTTTAGAAACTGTATCGAAAATTAATGTAGAAGAAGGTGTTTTTACCAAAAAGTATAAAGTTGGAGAACAAGTAAATTTACCTTTTATTAATTGGACATTGAATTTACATGATGGTTTTTCGAGCTTTAAAGGGAAAGAATTTTATGTGTCCTTTAATGGGTTTAATAAAACGGTTTCTAAATATCAAGAAATTGCAGTAAGTACTGCTAATAAAGGAGGAGGTTCTATACTTAGATTAGAATTAACAGGTACAAACAAAAAAAGATTAGTTGAGTATATCAACGAAACTGTTGATATGCTTAGAGAAAATCAACTGGAGAGCAAAAATCAATTTGCTGTTAATACCATTCGATTTATAGATAGTACGCTGGCTAAAATGCAAGATGAGAACAATAAAACCTCATTAGCCATGCGTGATTTTATGAAGGATAAAGATGTTTATCAACTTACTGATCAAGGAGAAAATATTTTATTGAATCGATTAACTCAATATGATGTTCAAAAAGAGACCATTCTTCGAAAAATACAGTACTATAAATCGTTAGAAAACTATCTCAAAAACAGTACTGACTTTTCTGAACTTCCCGCACCTACTGTGGCAGGTATTGAAGATCCAAATATAACATCCAACGTAGCAAAATTGATTAATTTATCCATTAGTCGTTCAAAAACAGCTTTTGGAATTAAAAATGAGAATACATATAAACAATTTGATTCTCAGATGGAATCTATCAAGTTAGTCTTGCTTGAAAATATTACATCTGCAAAGGCGGCTTTAGAGTATGATTTGGATGTGGCTAATTCTAAAATTGGAGGCTTAGAAGGTAATATTAAAAAGATGCCTTTTGAAAAGCAAGAACAGATGGAAATTGTTCGAAAATACAATTTAGAACAACAGTTCTTGGGTATATTTCTTTCTAAAAGAAGTGAAGCTCAAATCATGAAGGCAGCCAACCAATCAGATGTACATTTTATTGATAGGGCTAAAGATGTTGGAGGCGGATTAATCGGGCCAAAGACAGCGATTAATTATATATTAGCGATATTTTTAGGGATATTGTTGCCGGTATTATGTCTTTTGGTAGCGACACTTCTAGATAATAGTGTTAAAAATACTGAGGACGTTGTTAGACTTTCTAAAGTGTCAATTATCGGAGTTTTACCAAAAAAATATGGAGGTAAGTCGAATCTCGCTGTGTTTGAACATCCCAAGTCTGCACTGGCCGAATCCTTTAGGGCAGTTAGATCTTCACTTCAGTTTTTATATAAGAAAATAAATGTAACAGGTTCGAAAACCTTGATGATTACCTCGTCAGTGAGTGGTGAAGGAAAAACATTCTGTTCCATTAACTTGGCGACTGTTTTTGCTTTGAGTGAAAAGAAAACAGTTATAGTTGGTCTTGATTTAAGAAAACCTAAAATATCAGCAGATTTTAATATCAATAAAGAAGTAGGGGTAGTAAATTATTTAATAGGTCAAAAATCATTAGACGAAATAACACAATCTACACATATTCCATTCCTCGATGTAATTGTAGCAGGACCTATACCTCCAAACCCGTCAGAACTCATGTTGAGTGAAAATATGAGTTTAATGATTAAAGAATTACAAAATAAATATGATTATATCATATTAGATACCCCTCCTATTGGGTTAGTATCCGATGCGATGGAATTAGCTCCGTATTGTGATGCTGTATTGTATATTGTACGACAAAATATTACTAAAAAATCCATGTTGTCTATCGTTAATGAAAAATCTAAAAATGGAGAGTTTACCAACTTGAGTATTCTCTTGAATGGATTTGAAAATAAAGCAAAATACGGATACGGCTATGACTATGGGTATGGTTACGGTTATGTTTATGGAGAGTACGGAGAATCTTCTGGATATTATGAAAAACCTAAGAAAGCGAGTTTGTTGACCAAAATCAAAAATATATTCAAATCATAACTATATGCAGAAAATATTAATTACTGGGGGAGCCGGATTTATTGGTTCTAATTTGTGTGAATATTTTTTATCAAAAGAGTATAAAGTTACATGTCTAGACAACTTTGCAACCGGTCACAGACATAATATTGAACATCTATTTTCGAATCCTAATTTTGAATTAATTGAAGGAGATATTCGAAATTTAGAAACGTGTCATAAAGCGGTTGAAGGTGTAGAATATGTATTGCATCAAGCAGCGTTAGGTTCGGTACCTCGTTCTATAAATGATCCGATTACTAGTAATGAAGTAAATGTATCTGGTTTTTTGAACATGCTTGTGGCTTCGAGAGATGCAGGAGTGAAACGATTTGTTTATGCGGCGAGTTCTTCAACTTATGGGGATTCTGAAGCGCTTCCTAAAGTAGAAGATAAAATCGGAAAACCGCTTTCGCCTTATGCAATAACCAAATATGTAAATGAGCTATACGCTAATATATTTTCAAAAACATACGGCTTACAGACTATTGGTTTGAGGTATTTTAATGTTTTTGGAAGAAAACAAGATCCAAATGGCGCGTATGCGGCTGTCATTCCGTTGTTTGTTAAGAAATTGATTAATCATGAAAGCCCAGTAATCAACGGGGACGGAAATTATTCAAGAGATTTTACCTATATCGACAATGTCATTCAGATGAATGAATTAGCGATGACAACTCAAAATCCGGAAGCTGTAAATACAGTTTATAATACGGCTTATGGAGATAGAACCACCTTGAATGATTTGGTTAAATATTTAAAAGAATATTTATCGGAATTTGATTCTGCTATTGCTGAGGTTGAAATTATTCACGGACCAAATCGAGTAGGGGATATTCCACATTCCTTAGCGAGTATTGATAAAGGTAGAAAATTGTTAAATTACAATCCAAAATACTCTATGCCCGAAGGCTTAAAACAAGCCGTAAAATGGTATTGGGAGAATTTAAAATAATATGAAAGAAGTAAAAAGTATTTGTTGTATAGGCGCAGGCTATGTAGGCGGACCTACTATGAGTGTTCTTGCGTATAAATGTCCGGATATTAAAGTTACTGTTGTTGATTTAAATCAAAAACGTATTGATGATTGGAATCATGAAGATGTAACTCAAATTCCGATTTACGAGCCCGGATTGAGCGATATCGTTAAACAAGCAAGAGGTAGAAATTTATTTTTCTCTACCGATGTAGAAAGTGCCATTGCTGAATCAGATATGATTTTTATTTCGGTTAATACTCCAACCAAAACTTATGGTGAAGGTAAGGGTATGGCTGCAGATTTGAAATATATTGAGCTTGCGGCTCGTCAGATTGCACAAATTTCTACTTCGGATAAAATTATCGTAGAGAAATCAACTCTTCCGGTTAGAACAGCAAATGCGATTAAAGATATTTTAGACAATACCGGAAATGGAGTAAAATTCCAAATCCTTTCAAATCCTGAATTTTTAGCAGAAGGAACAGCTGTTGAGGATTTATTAAGCCCTGATAGGGTGTTAATTGGTGGCGATACATCGAGTGTAGAAGGAAACAATGCGATTCAAGCGCTTGTTGACATTTATGCAAAATGGGTGTCTAGAGATAAAATATTAACTACTAATGTTTGGTCATCAGAATTGTCTAAACTTACGGCAAATGCTTTTTTGGCACAAAGAGTTTCTTCTATCAACGCGATTTCCGAATTATGCGAGAGAACCGAAGCCAATGTAACCGAAGTAGCTCGAGCAATTGGGATGGATTCTAGAATTGGAAATAAATTCTTGAAAGCCTCTGTTGGTTTTGGAGGATCTTGTTTCCAGAAAGATATTTTGAATTTAGTATATATTTCTAAATCATACGGACTTGATGAAGTTGCCGAATATTGGGAACAAGTAATCAAAATGAATGACCACCAAAAAAATAGATTTTCTCGAAATATTGTCAGAAAATTATACAATACCGTTTCGGATAAGAAGATTGCATTCTTGGGCTGGGCGTTCAAAAAAGACACTAATGATACACGTGAATCTGCGGCTATCTATGTGGCTGACAACTTGTTAAATGAGCATGCGAATATTCATGTTTATGACCCAAAAGTAGCTGAGAATCAGATTTATTTTGATTTAGATTATTTAGCATCTCGTTCATCAGAAGAAAACAAAAAAAGAGTAAAAGTAGAATTAGACCCATATAGTGCTTTACAGAATGCTCATGCGGTGGCTGTATTGACCGAATGGGATGAATTCAAAAATTATGATTGGAAGCGAATTTATGATAATATGTTGAAACCAGCTTTTGTTTTTGATGGACGAAATATATTGGATAAAGCTCAATTAGAAGAAATCGGATTTGTATATCAAAGCATTGGTTCATAATTAAAAATGAAAATATAAGTAGATAATGAGTACTAAAATTGCTGTTATAGGATTAGGGTATGTAGGATTACCTTTGGCGAGGTTATTTGCTACAAAATACAATGTAGTTGGTTTTGATATTAATCAAAGAAGAATTACAGAGCTAAAACAAGGTAAGGATTTAACTTTAGAAGTTGAAGATGATATCCTACAAGCTGTTCTTAAATCCGAAAATAATACGGATAACGGGCTGTATGTAAGTAGTAATTTAGATGACATTCGTGATTGTAATTATTATATTGTTACCGTTCCTACTCCTGTTGACAAGAATAATCGCCCCGATTTAACTCCGCTGTATAAATCAAGTGAAACTGTAGGGAAGGTTTTATCAAAAGGCGATATAGTAATTTATGAATCTACTGTATATCCTGGTGTGACTGAAGAAGAATGCATTCCGGTATTAGAAAGAGTATCAGGTCTTACCTTCAATGTTGATTTCTTTGCAGGCTATTCGCCAGAGCGAATCAATCCTGGAGATAAAGAACACACGGTTGAGAAAATTCTGAAAGTAACTTCGGGTTCTACGCCGGAAGTAGGCAAAAAAGTAGATGACTTATATAAATCTGTAATAATTGCCGGAACGCATTTGGCTCCGACAATTAAAGTAGCAGAAGCCGCAAAAGTGATTGAAAATTCTCAACGAGATATCAATATTGCTTTTGTGAATGAATTGGCTAAAATTTTTAATTTATTAGATATTGATACACATGCAGTACTGGCAGCAGCCGGAACTAAATGGAACTTTCTACCATTTAAACCTGGGCTTGTAGGAGGACATTGCATAGGGGTTGACCCTTATTATTTGGCTCAAAAAGCACAAGAACATGGGTATCATCCAGAGATTATTTTGGCAGGAAGAAGACTCAATGACTCTATGGGAGCCTATGTTGCTTCTCAGGTGGTGAAGACGATGATTAAAAACAACATCAAAGTTAACGGAGCTGAGGTGCTAATGCTTGGTATAACTTTCAAAGAGAATTGCCCAGATGTGAGAAATACCAAAATCGTAGATGTAGTTAAAGCACTTAACGAATATAGCGTAAACGTAACTATTTATGATCCATGGGCAAATCCGGAAGAAGTGAAACACGAGTACGGAATTGAAAGTTTGAACCAAATTCCTGATCATAAATATGACGCTATTGTATTAGGTGTATCCCATAAAGAGTTTATAGATTTAAACTTTGTGTCTCTTCAAAAAGAGGTTAGCGTAATCTATGATGTAAAAGGGGTGTTGACTAATTGCCAAGGAAAATTATAATTATTTATCTACACAATAGATCAGTTAACTAAAGTAAGATTGATGTATTTTTAAATAAAATTTAGTATAACCTATACGATTCATCGGAATAAAGTGATGAAAAGGATTTTTTAAATATTAAATTTTACTATTTTTATAGTATGAAGACAATTGTTATTACAGGAGGTGCAGGTTTTATAGGTTCTCATGTTGTGAGGGAATTTGTAATGAAATATCCAGATTATAAAATTATTAATTTGGATGCACTAACCTATGCCGGGAATTTAGAAAATTTAAAAGATATTGAAAGCAAACCAAATTATACTTTTATAAAGGCGGATATTACTGATGCGGCAAGTATCTTTCAGATTTTCGAGCAATTTAAACCGGATGGAGTTATTCATTTAGCTGCGGAGTCACATGTAGATCGCTCGATTTCTAATCCTTTGGATTTTGTAATGACAAACGTAATCGGTACTGTAAATCTACTGAATGCCGCTCGTCATATCTGGAAAGATGATTTTTCAGGAAAACGTTTCCATCATGTATCTACCGACGAAGTATTTGGTGCGTTAGGAGACGAAGGGTATTTTACCGAAGAAACTAAGTATGACCCGCATTCGCCTTATTCGGCTTCGAAAGCCAGCTCAGACCATTTCGTAAGAGCGTATCACGACACCTATGGTTTACCTATGGTGATGACCAATTGTTCTAATAATTACGGTCCTAATCATTTTCCAGAGAAGTTAATTCCACTTTGTATTCACAATATTTTGAATAATAAACCACTTCCAATTTACGGAGATGGTAAATATACGCGTGATTGGTTATATGTAGTTGATCATGCCACAGCCATTGATTTGGTATTCCACCAAGGTGAAAATGGAGGTTCATATAACGTAGGAGGATTTAACGAATGGCAAAATATTGACTTAGTAAAAGAACTTTGTAAACAAATGGATCAAAAACTAGGTCGCCCAGATGGTACTTCTGCACAACTCATTACATTTGTGAAAGACCGCCCGGGGCATGATTTGAGATATGCTATTGACGCTACCAAAATCAATAAAGAATTGGGTTGGAAACCATCGGTTACTTTTGAACAAGGATTATCAATTACCATTGATTGGTTTTTGAGTAATAAAGAATGGCTGAATAATGTAACCAGCGGTGATTATCAAAACTATTATAAAGAACAGTATACAGAGTAATTCTGATGAAAGCGATTGAAACTAATTTGTTGGGGTGCTTTGTGATTGAACCATCAGTGTTTGAAGACGAAAGAGGTTATTTTTTTGAATCCTATAGTCAAGCTAGATTAGAAGAACTACTTGGGTATAATCCTGTTTTTGTACAAGACAATCAATCTAAATCTCAATATGGAGTGGTGAGAGGGTTACATATGCAGATTGGAGAACATTCTCAAGCAAAGTTAGTTCGTGTTTTAGAAGGAGCTATAATTGATGTCACTGTAGATGTGAGACTAGGTTCACCTACTTTTGGACAAAGTTTTTCTATTGAATTGTCAGCCGAAAATAAAAAACAATTGTTTATTCCGAGAGGATTTTTACATGGTTTTTCGGTAGTATCAGAGCAGGCAATTTTTTTCTATAAATGCGATAATTTCTATAATAAAGAATCAGAACGAGGAGTTTATCCGTTGGATAAAGATTTAGCAATAGACTGGAAAATAACTGCGGATAAAGCAATTTTGTCCGAGAAAGATAAACGAGCTATATCGTTTGCGGAATTTAAAAATCATCTAATAAAGTAAAATTACTTTATGAAAAGTGTTTTAATAACAGGTGCATGTGGTCAATTGGGGCAAGCAATTAAAGAAATCGAATCGGAGTATACTACGTTAGATTTTTTTTTTGCTACTCGAGATATATTAGATATTACCGATCAGCAAACTCTTACTGATTTTTTTTCTGAACATACATTTGATGCGGTAGTAAATTGTGCCGCCTATACTGCGGTTGATAAAGCGGAAAGCGATATCGATACAGCGCGACTCATTAACGCTACGGCAACTAAATATTTGACCCAAATTACGGCTGAAAATAATATTCCGCTTGTACATATTTCAACCGATTATGTATTTGACGGAAATTCACCAACTCCAAGAACTGAAACCGATGCGGTAAACCCGATAGGAGTGTATGGTCAAACTAAACTCGAAGGAGAACAATTTGCCCTTGCTAGCAATCCAAAAACGATTATTATTCGCACGGCTTGGGTATATTCCAAATACGGAGCTAATTTTGTTAAAACAATGCTACGACTTTTCAGCGAAAAGCAAGAAATCGGAGTAATAAACGATCAGTTAGGCTCACCTACCAATGCGATTGATTTAGCGAGAGTAATTGCGAATATAATATCTCAGGATAGTTTAGAATACGGAGTTTTCCATTATTCGAATGAAGGACAATGTACCTGGTATGATTTTGCGATGAAAATAAAAGAATTATCCGATTCTTCTATCCACATCAACGCCATTCCGACATCGGCTTATCCAACACCAGCCAAAAGGCCAGCGTATAGCTTACTAGACAAAACAAAAATTAAAAAAACATATCATCTAGAAATCCCGCATTGGGAAGAAAGTTTAAAAAGAGAACTTAAAACATTGATTTAATTATGAAAGGAATAATATTAGCCGGAGGTTCAGGAACAAGATTGTACCCTATAACCATTGCTGTTAGTAAGCAATTATTACCAGTGTATGATAAGCCTATGATTTATTATCCATTATCAGTATTGATGTTGGCTAATATTAAAGAAATTCTAATTATCACAACACCTCATGACCAAGATTCTTTCAAAAAATTATTGGGCGATGGTTCAGCTTTTGGATGTAAAATAGAGTATGCTGTTCAAGAACACCCCAATGGTTTAGCAGAAGCTTTTATCATTGGCGAACAATTTATTGACGATGATAAAGTAGCGCTGATTTTAGGAGATAATATTTTCTACGGAAATGGATTAGGAACACTTCTTCGCAGTAAAACCGATGTAAACGGCGCGATGATATTTGCTTATCCCGTAAAAGACCCGGAAAGATATGGAGTTGTTGAATTTGACAATAAACGCAAAGCACTTTCATTGGAAGAAAAACCACAAAATCCTAAATCTAAATTTGCGGTTCCTGGGTTGTATTTTTACGACAATAGTGTGGTGGAAATGGCAAAACAGGTAAAACCATCTGCTCGAGGAGAAAAAGAAATTACTACCTTGAACGAAATGTATCTTAACCAAGGAAAACTAGAAGTAGGAGTGATGGAAAGAGGTATGAGTTGGTTTGATACCGGAACCGTAGATTCTTTAGATGACGCTACCGAATTTATAAGAGTGTTACAAAATAGACAAAGCACTATGATTGCTTGCTTAGAAGAAATCGCGTATCATAGAAAATTCATTAATCTTGAGCAGTTGATTGTAGCTTCACAGAAATATGCTAAATCGAAATACGGAGAGTATTTGACCAGGTTTATTAAAGACGAACAAGAGAAAAAGATAGGTTAATCTCAAATAGTATTTCCTGAGGTATTTTATATATAACATCTATTAACTACAGTTAATTATGGGAATAATAGTTAAAATTATAGATTATTTTTTTGATAATATAGTCTCATTCTTTCTGTATTATTATGAAAGATTTTTTATGTATAGAATTAAAAACGCTTGGGGAGTTGCTAATCTAAGAAAAATAAAAAACAAAGGCGTAAATGTTAAAGCAGTAGGCTATAGCAGATTCTTAGATCCACAGAATATCACCTTAGGCAACAATGTTCGGATTGGTTATGGCTGTTTTTTATTTGGAAAGGGAAAAATTGTAATCGGTGATCATACTATTTTATCTCGAAATATAACCATATACTCGAGCAATCATGACTATAACGGAAATATGATTCCGTATGATAGTAACTATGTAGATAAACCGGTAATTATCGGAAAAGGTGTATGGATTGGGATGGGAGTAATGATTACTCCCGGAGTAACCATTGGAGACGGAGCGATTATTGGTATGGGAGCTGTGGTTTCTAAAAATGTAGGAGAAGGCGAAATAGTGGTAGGAGCGTCTCAAAGAGTTATAAGTAAAAGAGATATGACGCTATTTAGAGAGTATGAAAAAAATAATGCTATATTTAGTGTAAAACATCCTCATAGTTAGTATTTATGCAAAAAAATGCGATAAATCTATTTATATTTAATATAGTAAATACACTGGCTCAATTTTTAATTGTGATTATATTGAGTCATAATTTAGAAAAGTCTGATTATGCTACTTTTAGGCAATTATTTCTCCCTTTTGAAATGATTGCTCCTATTTTGGGTATAGGTTTATCGAGTTCTATATTTTATTTCTATTCCCGGTTTACTGAAAAGTCGAAGCTCCTGCAAGTTTGTTTACTGCTTTTAGCCATAGCGTGTCTGCTATTTCAAATCAGTTTAAATGTAGGGATTGACCAATTACTAAGTCAACATTTAAATAACCCAGACTTAAAGAATTATTTATCTATTTTAGGATTATTCTCGTTTTTTTCGTTGGCTAATACGGTTCTGTATTCTTACTTTATTCTGGAGGATAAAGTAAAATACAGCATTTTGATTAATTCTCTTGCCAATTTGGTTCTGGTAACTTGCGTTTATATTTTCTCGGTAAAGTTTCCGAATTTATCGGCGGTTATTTACATACGGGTAATTATCTACGGTGTCATAATGTTAGCGATGTTGACGAGTTCATCATTATTCAAAGATAAATATCTCTCTTTTAGAGAATTAAAATCAGATTGTATAAAAGTTTGTAAAGGTTCTTTACCCATTGGTTTGTCGTTGTTTATTGGAGCATTATCTTTTCAAATTGATAAATTGCTAGTATCCAATTTATCGTCTCCCGAGAGGTATGCGGTTTATATAAATGGAGCTTTTGAAGTTCCTTTAATTGCAGTTATTACAACTTCTATTTCAGGCGCATCCTTTGGATTATTTAGTGTGTATTGTAAAGATAAAAACTTTTCGGCGGCTATTGATTTGTTTAGAAAAATCATAGTGGTATCCTCTTTAATTATTTTTCCGTGTTTCTTTTATTTGTTTATCGAAGCCAAAGCGGTTATAACGGTATTGTTCGGAGAGGGGTATCAAGAGAGTTATATCGTGTTTAGAATCTATTTGTTTTTATTAACGATTCGCGTTATACAATACGGAAATGTATTGATTGCCTTAGGTAAATCGAATATTTTATTAGTAAGAAGTATTATCGAATTGATACTTTCGCTTATATTGAGCATCGTGTTTTTCAAAATATTTGATATCAACGGAGTCGCGTTAGGAGTAGTGACAAGTGTTTTGCTTTGGACAGTTCCGTATAATCTTTATATCATTAAAAAAGGATTCAATTCGACCATAAATTCTATTATTCCTTTTCGTCCGATTATAAAAGTCGTTGCTTGCTGTTTGATAGCAACGGTATTTTGTGTAATCTTACATTATTTTATAATTCCAATTGATACGAAAATACTTCAACTAATCCTGACTTCATCTGTGTTTTTTGGAGTTTATTTTTGTTCGGTGTATTTTAGTAAATTCATCGCGATTGACTTGAAATCCAAATATAAAATCAAATTGTTGTGGTAGGTCTGGTTATTTGTTTGATAATGCTGATTCTTTTTATTATTCCTTTAGTTAATAAAAAGACAGGCTACGATGTTTATATAATTTGGGGAGTATATTTTTTATCTACTTTTTTAAGTTTCTTTTTCGATCCTAAATCCTTTGATGGCTTTAAAAGTGCGGAATCGTATTCAAATTTACATTTTATATTGTATGGGTTGTTGATTTGTTATTCTTTATCACCATTGTATGTTATAAAGGAACGCGATAAAAGACCGCTATTAAACTATTTTAAATTTAGTTTTAAACATAACAATATCATCAATATACTTATTGTAGGGAATATATTTGCAATAGTATATATGTTGCCTTATGCTATTAAGTCAATGGCTTTAGGAGCAACCGAAATCCGAAACCAAGTATTGGTTCTTGAAGAGACATTTGTATTACCACCAACTATATTAACTACTATTGCGGTTGCATTTTCCACCTTTTTCTCTGTATATATCGGATTGTTTTATTTAAGTCTAAAAAGCAATCTCACCAAGTCCAAAAAAATATTTTTATTCATTATTTCCTTCTCGTATGTTGTCAATTCATTATGTTTTACCGGTAGAGATGGATTGATTTTTTATTTGTTACTTACTATTATTTTTATTACTAATTATTGGGGGATATTCAGTAGGCTAGAGCGTAAAAGAATATATTTATTAGGATTTATCGTAGGGGGATTGGGATTGTTTATTTTAACCAAAATCACTAATGAGCGTTTTGAAGACTCTTCTAACGGAACGATGGGGTATATAGCGACACAACCTTATGTATTTGCCGAAAATATTGATAAAAGAAATAGCTTTGCGAATGGTTTTTTCTATGGTACTTCAGTCCGATTTCCGTTAGTGAATAACCTTACCGGGCAGAAGGTTGTAGAATACGATCGCGAAGAACAATATGAGTGGACTTTTGGTACTTTTCTGACCGATTTTTATTCGATCAATGGTCTTGTAACGATGCTATTGTTATTAGTGTTTTTTATTGAATTTTTTAAATACTACTTAAGAAAATCCTATAATATGCCGTTAAGGTTCATGTTAACGTATGTCTTTTATATACATTTTATAATTTCTGGTTTGTTCTATTTTAAACTAGGAACTTTTAGTGGTAATATATATATATTGGTTTTAATGATTCTAATAATGATAACTCGAAGATAATCATGAAATTTTCAATAGTTGTACCCGTTTATTTTTATAATGAATTTGTAGAGAGAACACTTACAAGTTTATTTAGACAACAAAATGTAAGCAATAATTTAGAAATAATCATTGTTATTAATTCTGTGTCTATTGAAGATTATAAGATTATTGAAAATAAATTAAATGTTTTTATTAGTGACGTTAATAAGTTTAATGTAATTTATAAAATTATTTATACCGCAATTAAAGGAGCTAATAACGCTCGAAAAATAGGAGTAGATAATAGTGATGCAGATTATGTTATGTTTATGGATAGTGATGATATTTTGGTTGATGATAATACGTTAGGGTATTATTTAAATTATTTGTCAAATGAACCTAACATAGATATTATGAGTTTTAATTTTATTAATGCCAAAATTGTAAACGAAGAAATGTTTTTTTCCGAACCAGTTTATAAATTTAATCAAGATGGAATAATACTGAAGTCAAAAAATGATACAATTACCATAACTAAGAATTTTGGAACTAATATTTGGGGTAGAATCATTAAAAAAGATGTAATTAAAGATATTTCATTTCCAGAGTTACCCTATTTTCAAGATTGGAATATTTCCTCTAAGATATATCTGAATAGCACTAATTTTATCTTTATTGATAAACCCTTATATGCTTGGATATATAGAGAAGATTCTATAAGTCATAAAGGTTCTGATGATGAGGAAAAATTTAAAAAAGCGTTTGAGTCAATAAAAGACTCTATAGAATATTTTAAATTAAACAAACAGTTAAATAATATTTTCATTAAATACAGAATAATACATTTTTGTTTTCAATATTTAAATAGAGGAAAGCAATATTCTTTTAATGAGGCATTTAAAAAATGTAAAGCTTTGTTAAATGAAAATGTATCAATCAATGATGTATTGAAGTTAGATTTAAAAACAATAATAATGTATCTCTCCTTAACTAATTTCTTTACTTTTAATTTAATTAATAGACTTAGAAAATGATATTGGCTATAGATGCTTCAAATATTAGAAGCGGGGGTGGATTAACGCATTTGGCACAAATTCTAGCGCAAGGAAATCCACAAGAACACAATATTTCAAAAGTTATTATATGGTCAAGTCAATCAACACTAGATTTGCTTCCTACACAACCTTGGCTAATAAAAAGGACTCATAAATTATTAAATAAATCCTTCATATTAACATTTGTATTTCAGCTCATTTATATTTCAAAATTTTTAAAAGAAGATAAGGTCGATTTACTTTTTGTACCTGGCGGTACTTTTATTGGATCATTCAGAAATGTTGTTTCAATGAGCCAAAACATGTTACCTTTTGAAAAAGTAGAAAGAAATAGATTTCCAAAATATTCTACTAAATTTAAGTTTTTATTATTGAGAATAACACAATCGTATACCTTTAAAAAATCTTTATCGGTAATATTTCTTACAGAATATGCAAAGAATTATATTAAAAAATCGGTTAGGATAAAGAATTCTATAATTATATCGCATGGGATAAATTTAAAATTCACTAATTTGCCTAAAAAACAAAGAGAAATAGAAAGCTATACTTTTAATCATCCATTTAAATTATTATATGTCTCTATTGTTACTGTTTATAAGCATCAATGGAATATTGCAGAAGCAATAATAAAATTAAGAAATGAAGGGTATCCTATTGAATTAGATTTAGTAGGAGACAGTACTCCAGAATCTTTGCTTAAGTTATACAATGTAATGAAACAAGATACATTTAATGTTATAAATTATAAAGGTTTAGTATCGTATCAGAATTTGGATAAAGTTTATAAAAATGCTGATGGATTTATATTTGGTTCTTCTTGTGAGAATCAACCTATTATTCTATTAGAAGCAATGTCGGCAGGATTACCGATTTTATGTTCACAAATGGGGCCTATGCCAGAAGTTTTAGGAGAAAATCAATTTTATTTTAACCCTTTAGATGTGAATTCAATATATTTGAATCTTAAAAAATTTCTAAATAATTTTTCTGAAAGAGAGACTTCAGCAATAAAATCTTATGAAAGATCAACAAAATATACTTGGAAAGAATGTGCAGATAATACATTTAAAGCTTTAAACGAAATTTATACTAATGCAAACAATAAAAAATAAAACACTTTTAATTACAGGTGGTACGGGGTCATTCGGTACTGCAGTATTACACCGTTTTTTGAATACGGATCATTTTAGTGAAATTCGCATTTTTTCTCGTGATGAGAAGAAGCAAGACGATATGCGAAATCTGTATAAAAATGACAAGATTAAGTATTACATTGGAGATGTTCGTGATTTTTCAAGTGTTGAGCCTGCTACTCGTGGGGTGGATTATATCTTTCACGCGGCTGCTTTAAAGCAAGTGCCTTCTTGTGAATTCTTCCCGATGCAAGCCGTGAAAACTAACGTAGAAGGAACTCAGAATGTGATACGAGCTGCGGCTCAGAACCATGTAAAAAAGGTAATTTGTTTGAGTACAGATAAAGCCGCTTATCCGATTAACGCAATGGGGATTTCCAAAGCGATGATGGAAAAAGTAGCCGTTGCAGAATCGCGTAATCTTTCAGATACAGTGGTGTGTTTAACTCGTTACGGAAACGTAATGGCATCTCGTGGTTCTGTGATTCCGTTGTTTTTAAATCAAATTCAAAAAGGCGAACCTATCACAATTACCGACCCAAATATGTCTCGCTTCTTTATGTCTTTGGAAGATGCGGTAGATTTGGTTTTATTTGCTTTTGAAAACGGTAATCCAGGTGATTTATTTGTCAATAAAGCCCCAGCGGGAACCATCGGAGATTTAGCAAAAGCACTGATGGAATTATCAGGAAAACAAGTTCCGGTAAAAATTATAGGAACTCGCCACGGCGAAAAGTTATACGAGACGCTTTGTACGCGTGAGGAAATGCAAAAAGCCGAAGATATGGGCGATTTCTATAGAATTCCGGCGGATAACCGCGATTTGAATTACGCCAAATATTTCTCAGAAGGAGAAGAAGACATCTCGAAAGTTGAAGATTATCATTCTCATAATACAGAGCAACAAGGCGTTGAAGGACTCAAAAAGTTAATTTCAGGCTTGCCTCTTATCAGAAAAGAAATTTTTGGAGAAGATGTTCTTCAGTATGCTCACTAAATTTAACTTGAATGTTATTTAAAGGGAATAAATTTTCAGATCACAGAGGTACAATAACCTACAACAATGAATTTGATGTATCGGTTATAAAACGCATTTATACCATTGAGAATGCCTCATTGGAATTTATTCGCGGTTGGCAAGGTCACCAAATAGAACAACGTTGGTTTGCCGCGATGAGTGGACGTTTTAAGGTGTCTATAATTTGTGTAGATGATTTTGAAAATCCTTCTCCAGAGTTAGAAATTCAGAATTATGAATTAACTACCGACGGATTGGATATTTTGCACATTCCTGCCGGACATATTACCGCGATTCAGGCGCTCGAACACGGGAGCAAAATGCTGGTAATGGCTGATTATGGCTTAGGAGAAGTAAAAGACGAATACCGATACGATTTAGATTATTTTACAAGAAAATAAAAATTAATTTTTTAAAGATATGAAGGTAGGAATTACCGGACAAATGGGTTTTGTAGGAAGTCATCTGTACAATACACTACATTTATTCAAAGACGAATTTGAGGTAGTGGATTTTCAGGATGATTTTTTTCAGAGTGAAGAATCACTGAATGAATTTGTAAAATCGTGTGATGTTATTGTGCATCTGGCTGCGATGAATCGTCACGAAAGCCAAGAAGTTTTGTATCAGATCAATGTAGGTTTGGTTCAAAAACTCATTAGTAGCTTGAAGGCAACAAATTCTAAAGCACACGTTTTATTTTCATCTTCTTCTCAAGAGGAAAGAGATAACCTTTACGGACGTTCTAAAAAAGAAGGAAGAGAGCTTTTGTATAATTGGGCGCAAGAAAATGACGGAATTTTCACCGGACTCATTATCCCGAATGTGTTTGGGGCTTTTGGAAGACCTTTTTATAATTCGTTCATTGCTACGTTTTGTTATCAACTTACACATAACGAAGTCCCAACTATTGCTAATGACGGAGAAGTGAATCTGATTTATGTGCAAGAATTGGTGATGGTAATTATCAACGAAATCAGAAAAAGAGAAACCACTCGAGAGTTTAAAATACCACATACCGCTACCAAAAAAGTCTCTGAGGTTCTACAATTACTAGAAAATTACAAGCAGAATTACTTTGAAAAAGGAGAAATCCCGACGCTTAATTCAACTTTTGAACTGAATTTATTCAATACATTCCGCTCGTATATTGACCATAAAACCTATTTTCCTGTAAAATTTACCCAACATACAGACCCAAGAGGGGCTTTTGTTGAAGTAATTCGATTAGGAATTGGCGGACAAGTGTCGTTCTCTACCACCGTTCCGGGAATAACCAGAGGAAATCATTATCATACCCGTAAAATTGAAAGATTTGCAGTCATTAAAGGAAAAGCGTTAATCCAACTCCGAAAAATAGGAACTGATGAAGTGTTGGATTTTTACCTTGACGGAGAGGAGCCGGCTTATGTAGATATGCCTATTTGGTATACGCATAACATCAAAAATATTGGCGATGAGATTCTTTATACCAATTTTTGGATAAACGAGCCGTTTAATCCGGATGATGCAGATACCTATTTTGTAGAAGTTTAATTGTTTGTTTAGGAAAAAATGAAAAAATTAAAAGTAATGACTGTCGTGGGAACACGACCTGAAATAATAAGATTGTCAAGAGTTCTTTCGGTTTTGGATGAATCAGATGCTATCGAGCACATCATCGTTCATACGGGGCAAAATTACGATTATGAACTCAATCAAATATTCTTTGAGGATTTAGGTCTGCGCAAACCGGATTACTTCTTGGAAGCAGCAGGGAAAACGGCTACAGAAACCGTCGGAAATATTTTGATAAAAATCGATCCGCTTTTAGAAGAATTACAACCAGATGCATTTTTGGTTTTAGGAGATACAAACTCGTGTTTGTGTGCTATTCCTGCCAAAAAGAGACATATTCCCATTTTCCATATGGAAGCCGGAAATCGTTGTTTTGACCAGCGAGTTCCAGAAGAAACCAACCGTAAAATTGTAGACCACGTATCGGATATCAATTTGACGTATTCGGATATTGCCAGAGAATATCTTTTAAGAGAAGGGTTGCCCGCAGATAGAATCATAAAAACAGGTTCTCCGATGTATGAGGTTTTACATCATTACTTACCTCAAATCAAAGCATCTAATGTATTGGAAAAACTTGGGTTAGAGAAAGGTAAGTTCTTTGTTGTTTCATCGCATCGGGAAGAAAATATCAATTCTGAAAAGAATTTCAAAGGATTGATGGATAGTTTAAATGCGATTGCCGACACGTATAAAATGCCGGTTATTGTTTCAACGCATCCGAGAACACGCAATATGATAGACAAAACAAAAGTGGAAGTTCGTCCGGAAATTCAGTTCTTAAAACCACTTGGATTCCACGATTACAACGCTTTACAGATGCATTCGTATGCAGTTTTGTCAGATTCAGGAACTATTTCAGAAGAATCTTCGATACTCAATTTCCGTGCCCTGAATATCCGCCAAGCTCACGAACGCCCGGAAGCTATGGAAGAAGCATCGGTGATGATGGTAGGGCTTTCTCCGGAAAGAATTATGCAAGGACTCGTTCAAGTATTACGACAAAAAACCGGAGAAAAAAGAAATTTCAGACCTGTAGCAGATTATTCTATGCCAAATGTTTCAGAAAAAGTGGCTAGAATTATCTTATCCTACACCGATTATATAAAGAGAACTGTTTGGAGTGAAGAGATATAAATGAATATACTTTTTCTAACATTAATAGAAATCAATTCCCTTGACGAAAGAGGAATTTATCAAGATTTGCTCAGGAAGTTCGCTTCTGAAGGAAATATAGTTACTATTGTATCTCCTGTAGAAAGACGCAAAGGCATTAAGACCAACTTGATAAATAATGGCAATGTGAAAATACTTCAAGTCAAGACCTTCAATATTCAAAAAACTAATGTTATTGAAAAAGGTATTGGTACCTTAGCTATTGAATATCAATACCTGAGTGCCGTAAAAAAATACTTGAGCAATCAAAAGTTTGATTTGGTATTATATTCTACCCCGCCGATTACTTTCGGCAAGGTTATTTCGTATATCAAGAAACGCGATAATGCTTATTCTTATTTGCTGCTGAAAGATATATTTCCTCAAAATGCTATTGATATGAAAATGATGAAAAAAGGAGGACTTTTACATCGTTATTTTCTGAGCAAAGAGAGAAAATTATATCAAATTTCGGATACTATAGGCTGTATGTCGGAAGCAAATGTTGACTTTGTGTTAAACCATAATCCGGAGGTTGATAAAAATAAAGTGGAAGTAAATCCGAATTCTATCGAACCACTAGAGATTTATTATTCCGCAGAAGAAAAAGCAGCTATCCGAACAAAATACAATATCCCATTAGACAAAAAAGTATTGGTTTATGGCGGAAACCTCGGAAAGCCGCAAGGAGTTGATTTTCTCTTGGAAACTATGGCTAATACAGCTCATAAAGAAGCCTTTTTTCTGATAGTAGGTGACGGAACAGAATTTCCGAAATTAAAGAAATGGTTTGATACGAGTAACCCGAGTAACGCGATGCTTTTACAAAGACTTCCGAAAGATGATTATGACAAAATGCTGGCAAGTTGTGATGTTGGGTTGATTTTTCTAGATAAGAGCTTTTTGATTCCGAATTTTCCCTCCAGATTATTGTCTTATCTCGAGATGAAAAAGCCTATAATAGCGGCTACGGACCCGAATACTGATATTGGAGATATAATAGAAAAATCAGGTTGTGGATACAAAGTGTTGGCAGGTGATGTTGCTCAAATGACCCAATCTATTGATAAGTTACTAGAAGAAGATTTAGATGTTATGGGGCAAAAAGGGTGGGATTTATTACAACAAAAATATTTAGTGGATTATTCGTATAAAATGATTTACGAAAAGGTAAAAAACAATGTATAAGAATTTTTTTAAGCGTTTAATAGATTTTTTAGCAGCCTTTTTTGGGCTGTTGTTGGTATCTCCTATTTTTATCGTTTCGGCTATTTTGGTAAAAATAACTTCGAAAGGACCTTTATTCTTTTTGCAAGAACGATTAGGCAAAGAAGGGAAGGTTTTCAAGGTATATAAATTCCGTACCATGACCGACAAGAAACGTGAAGTGGATCGTGAAATTCTTAAAGGCGATGCAGAGGTTACCAAAGTAGGTTATTATTTAAGAAGATTTAAAATTGATGAATTGCCACAAATTTTGAATGTTCTTAAAGGCGAAATGTCACTCGTAGGACCACGTCCGTGTATGCCAAGCCAACTTGCGGAATTTAACGAAGATGGAAAATACAGAATTAAAGTAACACCAGGCTTAACCGGACTTGCTCAAGTAAACGGAAATATATTTTTGACTTGGGAAGAACGATGGAAATACGATAGAGCGTATGTCGAAAAATTATCGTTTTTATTAGACGTTCAAATTGTTTTGAAAACGATCGGAATTGTACTTTTGGGTGAAGAAAAATTTTTAAAAAAACCGAATGCATAAAGTTTTAGTCATAGGAGCGGTAAACACTACCAAACATACCCTTAATCAATTGGTGAAGTATGGTTTTGATGTGGTCGGAGTAATGGGGCATCAGCCTGCTAATACAGCTTCAGTATCTGGGTGGACCGATTTAGAAAGTCAATCAAAAAACTTATATCTTACCTTTAAAGGATTTAAAAAAATTAATGATTTAGAAAACTTAGATTGGGCTCGAGAAAAGCAACCTGATATTATCTTTGCAGTAGGTTTTTCGCAACTAATGGCGCAAGAGTGGCTAGATATGCCTAGGTTAGGGTGTATAGGTTTTCATCCTACCAAATTACCGCAGGGCAGAGGAAGAGCACCACTTGCTTGGACGGTTTTGGAGCAAACCTTTGGTTCGGCTACTTTTTTCTTAATGGGGCAAGGCGCTGACGACGGGCCGATTTTCGTTCAAGAAATTTTCCCTATTGAAGCAGATGATGATGCCGCTTCTGTAGAAAAGAAAATTGAACAAGCCATTGTTACAAGTCTTGACAAATGGCTTCCTGAACTCAAAAAAGGAATTTGGGAACCTATTGCGCAAGACGAAGCCCAAGCCAGCTGGTACGGAAAAAGAGCGCTCGAAGACGGTCACATCAATTGGAATAATTCGGCGTTTTATATCGATAGATTGATAAAAGCCAGCTCGCATCCGCATCCCGGAGCTTATACGTATTTTAAAGATACGAAATTGATTGTCTGGAAAAGTGAGCTTGAAACTACTATCCCAATAAAAGGAGTCATAGGGAGAGTACTGCTTGTAGATACTGAAAAAGGATATTTGATTCAGTGTAGAGAAGGATTACTTTGGCTAAAACAGATTGAACTATCCGAAGGATTAAAGCTTCAAGTAGGCGATAAGCTAGGATACAACATAGAAGATGAAATCTTCAAAATAAAACAACTATTAAAAACAAGTAAAAATGAATAAAGTTATTGTTGTTGCACCACACCCCGATGATGAAATAATTGGATGTGGAGCTACCATCGCTAAACATATATCTGAAGGAGACGAAGTGTATATTATAGTTGCAACCAATGCTTCTATAGGTGCACCAGAACTATTTACACAAGATCAGGTGAATTCAACAAGAAATGAAGCTCTTGTGGCGCATAATGTTTTAGGAGTAACCAAAACTTTTTTCCTAGATTTTCCTGCTCCAGCATTGAATGCACATCCAGAATATAAGATTTCATTAGAGTTATCTAAAATTTTTAATGAGATTAAACCGAATTATTTATACTTGCCACATCCAGGTGATATTCACCAAGACCATAAAGCCCTTTACCGATCGGCTCTTGTGGCTGCAAGACCACAAGGAACACATAAAATTTCTAATATTTATTGTTACGAAACTTTATCTGAAACGGAATGGACGCCGATGCAAGAAAGACCCTTTGTGCCAAACCATTTCGTAGATGTTTCTTCGGTTTTTGCTAAAAAAGTACAGGCAATGGAGTGTTTTGCTTCTCAACTCAAAACATTTCCGCATTCGCGTTCTATCGAAACGTTCGAGGCTTTAGCCAAATATAGAGGTTCTACAGTAGGAGTGAGTCGAGCAGAAGCTTTTATAGTGGAAAGACAGTTAATATTGTAAAAAAAAATAGTATGAAAAAGATAGCAATATTTGGAGCAGGAGGATTTGGTAGAGAAGTAAAAACTATTATCGATTCTATAAATTTAATATCTCCGAGATTTGAATTTATTGGTTTTTTTGATGATGGAGTAGCAAAAGGAACATTTGTAAATAATTACCCTGTTTTAGGAGGAATAAAGGAATTAAATGATTTAGAAGAGGAATTAGCTTTAGCAATTGCTGTAGGTAATCCCTCAACGAAGTTTAAGATTAAAAACAATATTATTAATCCTTCTATTTATTATCCAAATTTGATTCATCCTTCCGTACAGATTTCCAATGATTTTGTATCATTAGGTATTGGAAATATTATTTGTGCAGGGACAATAATCACTTGTAATATTACCATTCAAGATTTTGTGATTTTAAATCTAATGTGTACTGTTGGGCATGATACTGTTATTGAAAGCTATTCTTCTTTCATGCCTTCTGTGAATATTTCGGGTGAAGTATTGGTCAAAGAAGGTGTATATGTAGGTACAGGAGCTAAAATAATTAATCAATTGGAAATAGGTCAATATACTATTGTAGGAGCCGGAGCGGTAGTATCAAAAACACTTCCTGAATTTTGTACAGCAGTTGGTATTCCTGCAAAACCTATTAAGTTTCATAATTAAATAAATATTGAGTAAAAGGTTTTTTGATATAGTTTTTGCATCATTTTTTCTACTTCTTTTCGGGTGGGTGATAGTGGTGGGCTATATCTTGGCAAGTATCGATACACAATCCAATGGTTTTTTTCTACAAAAAAGAGTAGGGCAGTATGGTAAATTATTCACGATTTACAAGCTCCAAACCATACATCCCAAAACGCAAAAAATATCGGCTATGGGTCAGTTTCTTCGAAAATATAAAGTGGATGAATTGCCTCAATTCATCAATGTGCTTATAGGTAATATGAGCGTTGTAGGACCACGTCCGGATATTGTGGGCTATTATGATAAACTAGAAGGCGAAGATCGAAAAGTTCTGAACCTCAAACCCGGAATCACAAGTCTTGCCAGTATTAAATACGCCAACGAAGAATACCTTTTATCGGAGCAAAAAGAGCCTTTGAAATACAACGATGAGGTTATTTTTCCGGATAAAGTCAAGATGAATTTAGATTATTATTATAATAGAAATTTTTGGATGGACTTAAAAATTATAATAAAAACAATTTTTAAAAGATAAAAATTAACATCCACTTCCATTTTTGATACTAGTAACACGCATTATTATAGTATATTTGCCACAGAATTACATACGAATATGAACAATACAAAAATTTGGCTCTCTTCTCCGCATATGGGAGGCAATGAGCAAAAATATATCAAAGATGCTTTTGATACCAATTGGGTAGCACCACTGGGGCCAAACGTTAACCAATTCGAAAAAGATTTAGAAAATTATTTAGACCAGGATGTTCATGTGGGGGCGTTAAGCTCAGGTACAGCGGCATTGCACTTAGGTCTTATTTTATTAGATGTTCAACCGGGTGATGAGGTAATTTGCCAGTCAATGACTTTCTCGGCATCGGCGAACCCGATTATGTACCTCGGGGCAACTCCGGTATTTATAGATAGCGAACCCAACACTTGGAATCTTTGTCCGGACGCTTTAGAAAAAGCCATTCAGGACAGAATTGCAAATGGTAAAAAACCAAAAGCGATTATTGGTGTGCATTTATATGGAATGCCGTTTGATGTGGAGCGCGTGCGCCAAGTGGCTGATAAATATCAAATTCCGCTTTTAGAAGATAGCGCCGAGGCTCTCGGAAGTAGCTACAAAGGACAAAAATGCGGAACATTTGGTGATATGGGAGTTTTATCCTTCAACGGAAATAAAATTATTACTACTTCCGGAGGAGGAGCCATCGTTACTCACAACAAAGAACAAAAGGATAAAATTGTCTTTTTATCGACTCAAGCCCGTGATAATGCGCCACATTACCAACACAGTCATGTAGGGTATAATTACCGTATGAGTAACATTTGTGCCGGAATCGGTTGTGGACAAATGGAAGTACTAGATAAACACATTGGCTACAGAAGAGCAAATAATGCGTTTTATCAAGATTACTTCAAAGATATTCCATCAGTAACAGTGTTTACTGAGCCTAACGAAAATTATAAATCAAATCATTGGTTGTCGTGTATCGTTTTGGAATCCTACGAATCAAGAGAACAAATAAGACTAGCTTTAGAAAAAGAAAATATTGAAAGTCGTCCGCTTTGGAAGCCGATGCATCTTCAACCGATTTTCGAGAAATACCCTTATTATGGCACTAATGTCTCTGAAGATTTATTTTCTAGAGGATTGTGTTTGCCATCGGGTTCGAATATGACCGAAGAAGACAGAAAAAGAATTAAAGCGATATTTGACATTTTTTTTAGAAACGCATAATAAATTTCTTAAATTAGCGTAAATGAGTGAAGTTAGTTTCGCTCATTATTAGTTAACGATACGTATATGAGTAAAGATACCAAGAGTGTAGATGCCAAATTTTCTTTTTCATATTTAATAGAAAAACTCATTAACAATCTCAAAAACCTAGGTTACCTGCCGCGTTGGGTGATCTTGTGTATTGATATTTTTGTACTTACTGTTTCTGTAGTGATGACCGCCTTCATTCTGAAGCGTTTTGGTCAGGACTACATTGTAATCACTAAGTATCAATCGCTAGGGTTTTCATTATACTTAATAGTCAATATCATTTCGTTTAGACTTTTCAGAATCTATTCCGGAATTATTCGCTACTCGTCTTATGTGGATGCAATTAAGATATTTTTCTCTCAGGTATCCACCTTTATTGTTTTCTTTTCTATCAATATTGTTTTTTGGTTGCTCAAAGGGATTTTCTTGTACCAAACCGTTGGTTTGGGGATGAATTTTGTGTTTTCATTCTCTGGGCTTTTTGTGTACCGATTATTAGTAAAACAAATTTTTGACAGATACATTGCCGATACCCGCAAAAAAGGACAGATTAGAGCGATGATTTATGGTTCGGATGCCAATGCGATTTCGGTAGCCTCAGCACTTAAATCTGAGGTTCCAAGCCGTTTTAATATTGTCGGATTTATTGATAAACACAACCAGAATAAGTCAAAACGTATTCTGGATTTACCGATTTTTTTGCACAACAAAAAAATTCAAGTGCTCATGCGCATCAACGGAGCCGAAGCACTTATTATTGCTGATAAATCGCTTACTAAAGAAGAACAAGTGGCTATAGTTGACAGTTGTTTGGAATTTAACTACAAAGTCTATGCGGTGCCGATTATCAGCGATTGGGAAAACAAAAAAGAAATTTCCGAAAAGGTAAAGAGTTTCCAGATTCAGGATTTGCTGGAACGAAAACCTATTGTGCTTAATAATAGAAGTATTTCATCTCAGCTCAAAGGTAAAAAAGTAGTGATTACCGGGGCAGCGGGCTCTATCGGAAGTGAGATTGTACGCCAAGTGTTGAATTTCCAACCGCGTAAAGTGATTATGATTGATCAGGCCGAAACCCCGCTACACAATTTGTGTTTAGAGATTAAAGGCGGAAATTACATATCCGAAATTTTTCCGGTGATTGCTGATATTAAACACATAGAAGTAATTGACAAAATTTTTAACGAGCATAAGCCCGATGTCGTGTATCACGCAGCGGCGTATAAACACGTTCCGCTGATGGAAGAAAATCCGTCACAAGCGATATTTACCAATGTATTCGGAACCAAAGTAGTAGCAGATACTGCCTTAAAATACGGAGCGAGCAAATTTGTAATGGTTTCTACCGACAAAGCGGTTAATCCGAGTAATGTAATGGGGGCTTCGAAGCGCATTGCCGAGAAGTACGTACAGTCGCTCTACTTTAAATGTGCTTCGCAAAACTCATCACAGTACACCAAATTCATCACCACGCGTTTCGGAAATGTATTGGGTTCTAATGGTTCGGTCGTGCCGTTGTTTTCTAAACAAATTGCCGAAGGTGGTCCGGTGACTATTACCCATCCGGATATTATCCGTTATTTTATGACCATTCCGGAAGCGTGCCAGTTGGTATTGGAGGCTGGCTCTATGGGTAACGGCGGTGAAATTTATATTTTTGATATGGGTAAACCGGTGAAAATTATAGATTTAGCCCGTAAGATGATTAAATTGGCTGGATTTATTCCGGAAAAAGATATTAAGATTAAAATTGTAGGTCTTCGCAATGGTGAAAAACTATACGAAGAACTATTGAGCGATTCGGCTAAGACATTAAATACCTATCACGAGAAGATTATGATTGCTCAAGAACATTTTGACGACTATGATTCGCTTTCGATGGATATTGCAGAGCTTATCAATAAAGCCATGATGTATGAGAAAGAGGAGGTAGTGAAACTCATGAAAAAAATTGTACCCGAGTACAAGAGCATGAATTCAGTATATGAAGTGTTAGATAAATAATTGCTTTCGAGATAATTAATTAAAAGTATTTTTACCCACATTTTCAAAAGAATAAACGAATGAGAAAATTACAACACAGAAGCATATATATATTAGCTTTATTAGTAATGATACTGGTAAGTTCATGTGCTTCCCGCGAAAGAATAGTGTATTTGCAAAATCCGAGCGCGATTGATGCAACAAATTCCAAAACCTATGAATCTCGTTTACAAGCAGATGATTTGCTCAGTATAATTGTGAATTCGGCTTCGCCGGAACTGACCAAGCCTTATAATCTATTTATGGGAACGGTACAAGACAGAACAGATGTAATTACTGCACAACAACGTTTACAATCGTATTTAATCGATAAAGACGGTTTTATAGATTTTCCGAAGGTGGGTAAACTCAAATTAGGAGGACTAACCCGTACAGAAGCCGAAGAGGTAATCAAACAAAAACTTATACAAGAAATTACTGATGTAAGTATTAGCCTCAGAATCCTAAACTTCAAAGTTTCGGTTCAGGGTGAGGTGGCTCGTCCGGGTGTTCATACGATTATGTCCGAGAGAATAACCCTTCTAGAAGCACTCAGTATGTCCGGAGATTTAACGGTTTATGGTCGACGTGATAACATCCTTATTATTAGAGAAAATGACGGTAAAAAAACATACAATTATGTAGATATAACCAAAGCAGATTTTGTGAATTCAGATTTTTATTATTTGGCGCAAAACGATTTGGTGTATGTAGAACCTAACAAAGTTAGAGTGAACTCATCAGCAGTAGGACCGAATGTATCGGTAGTGATTTCGGCGATTTCTGTGTTAGCTTCAGTAGTATCGGTAATTGTAGTAATATCAAGATAATATGAATCAGAACAATAATAATTTAAATTCATTTCAAAACGAACAAGAACAGCAACAATTCAATATCAGAGAACAAATTGATAAGTACCTGATTTATTGGAAGTGGTTTGTGATAGGTATTGTACTATCGCTTACCCTAGCGTTTTTGTATCTTCGATATTCTACCCCTATTTATAGAGCTACCAGTGTGGTAATGCTCAAAGATGATCGTAAAGGAGGAGCGCTTAATGAACTTGCTACTTTTTCGGATTTGGGGCTTTTTGCAGGTGCTAAAAACAACGTAGATAATGAGATTGAGGTGCTCAAATCCAGAACGTTAACCGAAAAAACGGTGGATAAACTCAAACTCAATATTTCGTATTACAGCGAAGGAAGGGTTAAATCATTTGATATTTATAAAAAGAGCCTTATAAATGCTATTTTTCTAGAAATTTCTGAAGAGTTTGCCAAAGATAATTTTTCGCTAACCATTATTCCGGTATCGGATTCTAAGTTCAGTATTAAAATTAATGACGATAAAAAAGAAGGCGAATTCACTTACGGACAAACCTTAGCTACCAAAGTAGGAACGTTTATCATCACCAAAAATGATGAAAATATAACGCCCGAAAACAATCGAAATTCAACGATTATTAGCGTAAGCACTCCGCGTCGTGCTACGAGTAGTTATCGTCAAAATTTAACGGTAGAGACATTGAGCAAAAACACCAGTGTGATTTCGATTTCCCTTACGCATACCAACAAAGAAAAAGCCGAGGATTTCCTCAATACACTGGTTGAAATTTACAACAAAGAAGCTGTTGCCGATATGCGTTATGTGTCTGAAAAGACTTCGCAGTTCATCAACGAGCGATTAAAGATTATCGAAGAAGAATTAGGCGTGGTAGAGAATCAAGCCGAAACCTTCAAAAAACAAAATAGCATTACCGATATCCCGACCCAAGCTGCGCTTTACTTGCAAAATACAAGCGAGTTTGACAAAAAAATTCTAGAGAACGAAATCAAAATCTCCATGATTAATTCGGTGATTGCTTCGTTTGACAATAAAGATTCTTTAGAAGATGTGATTCCGGTGGATATTTTGCCAAGTGAGGCGAATGCTTCTTCACTGATTGCTGAATTGAACAAAATCGTATTACAAAGAGCTAAAATGGCTAAAAATGCCGGACCCAACAGTTCTGTGATGATGGAGATTGATGCTCAAATTTCTGCGCTTAAATCCAGCCTTAAAGAAAGTTTACTCCGTACGAGATCCAACCTGAATATTGCCTTAAACGATTTAAAAGCACAAAATGCGTTTATCTCGGGCAAAATTTCTCAGGTACCAACCCTAGAAAAAGAATCTCGCATCATCGGTCGTCAGCAAGGAATCAAAGAAGCACTCTACTTATATCTTCTTGAAAAACGCGAAGAAACCGAAATATCCATGGCAGCTATTGCGCCAAATGCCAAAGTGATTGATGCCGCAAAAGCTTCAGAATTACCGGTATCTCCAAATCGTAACATCATCTTTTTGATGGCACTTGTTATGGGTGTATTGGTTCCGTTTGGGGCATTGTATGTACTGGATTTATTAGACACCAAAGTAAGACGTTCAGATCTAGACAAAACCCTTACAATTCCGTTTATTGGTGATGTGCCGCGTTCGGAAGAATACGACGAAATCATCAATCCGGAAAGTCGTTCCAGTTCGGCAGAGGCCCTTCGTATTGTGAGAACCAATATGGAGTTTATCCTGAGCCAAACAGGTAATGCAAGAGCCAAAACGATATTCGTTACTTCGACTTTGCCAAAAGAAGGAAAAACCTTTATTGCGGTAAATTTGGCAGGAACTTTTGCGCTTTCGGGCAAAAAGACCCTACTTATTGGTATGGATATCCGTAACCCGAAATTGGGCGATTATTTAAAAATCCCAACCCGCGGATTGACCAATTACCTTTCTTCACCCGATATGGATTTGAATTCGATTATCGTAAAACAAGAAGGATTTAAAGAATTTTATGTAATGCCACCGGGAGTGATTCCGCCGAATCCGGCTGAGCTATTGATGAGCGATAAAGTAACCGAAATGTTCAATACGCTAAAAGAACAATTTGATTACATCATTGTCGATACGGCTCCGGTTTCGTTAGTGACAGATACTTTATTGATAGCCAAAAATGCTGATGCCTTTATATATGTAGTTCGCGAAAACTATTTAGACAAACGTTTGTTGTCTTTCCCTCAAAAACTGTATAAAGAGAAAAAATTACCAAACATGTCTGTATTGCTTAACGATACCTATTCTAAAAAAGGATACAAAGGTCAATACGGTTACGGATATGGTTACGGACAGTATTTTGAGCGTGAAAATGCCAAAAAAACGTGGTACAATAAACTTATGGAACGTATCTTAAAAAGATAGATACAGGTTTATGAAATAAGTGAACGACATAACATATAGTGTGTGTTTTATGGGAATAATGCATAGGCGCGTAACAACAAATGATAACCAAATCACTTTGTGGCTTGCTCTTCGGGGTAAATCACCAGGTGATTTTTTTTATTAAGGAAACCAATCAAATTAGAATAGCATACCATCAAAAATTTAAACTAAAAATCAATCAAACCAAAAAACTAAACTAAAAATTAAAATTAATTCGTAAAGCCTATGAAATCGAGAATTTTACTCTTTTTGCTAGTACTAGCAACAGGGTCGTTATGGGGGCAAGTTACACTTCCGGCTTCTTCGCCATATACCGAAACCTTTGATGGTGTAGGTTCAGGTTTACCTACCGGATGGGGAGTATTTAATAATGTCACTGCCACGACAGATGGTAGTTCTCAATCATTCACTACAAACAAAACAGCTTGGGCTGATGGTGCTAACTCGTTTAAAAATTTAGCTTCTGCAGATGGATTATTGACAGGTTCAAATACTACTGCACAAAGTAACTCAACTGATAGAGTTATTGGAGTTAAGCAAGGAACATCAGGAGCAGCAATGCAAGTAGCATTTCAAGTTACTTTGCAAAATACTACTGGATTTCAGAATTTTGACCTAACATTCAAGTTACAATCATTAGTTGCAGCGAATCCACGTGTAGCTACTTGGTTTGTACAGTATAAAATAGGTAATAATAGTTGGACAACTGTTACTACTTCTCCGGCAACATTAACTACGGGTAATAAATTTTCGAATGATCAAGTTACTGTAGATTTTGGAAGTGCTTTAGATAATGCGGATTCAAATGTAAAAATTAGAATTTACACAATGACGGCAGTTGGTAGTGGTAATGGAGCTGTAACAGGATTGGATGATTTTGTATTATCTTACGTACCGACTACTCCATCTGGAGACCATACCATTACCGTTACACAACCAACCGGTGGAACTATTGATCCAGACACGATAGGTGTTGAGGATGGAGAAGATCAATCTTTTACGGCTACTCCATCATCTTGTTATACTTTTAGTCATTGGGTAGTGGATGGCAGTAATGCCGGAAGTGCTAATCCGTATACCTTTACCAATGTAACTGCAGACCACACCATAACCGCAGTATTCAATGCTGTTGCTTCTTCAACAATCACCGCAACTGCCGGCGCCAACGGAAGTATCAGCCCAAGCGGAGCTACATCGGTGGCTTGTGGTGGTAGTCAGGCTTATACCATTTCAGCCAATAGCGGATATGCAATAGCGGATGTTTTGGTAAATGGGGTATCTGTCGGAGCGGTTAATTCGTATTCTTTTACCAATGTTACGGCAAATCAAACCATATCAGCAACTTTTGAGGAATATACGGGGCCGTGTTTTGAAGCTGCCGCAGTAAATACAAATATTTTTTCTAGATCGGGGAGTACAACGGCTGGTGGTAGTCCTGCTACTCATCTAAGATTAGCGTCAAGCGGTGGTGCAGGAAGTATTACAACATCAAATTTATTAGGAGTTTCTGGAAATGTCACATTTCGAGCAGAAGCCAGAGGTTGGGCAAGTGGTGAAAATACTTTTACGGTAAACTTAGGTGGAGTTATTGGTACGGGTACTGTACTCAGTACTTTTGTAAATAATGATACTAGTACCTCTTTTGAATGGGTTGAAATTGTATTAAATAGTGTCCCAACTAATCCTGTTTTACTTATTTCTTGTGCTTCTGGTAAAAGAATTACATTTAGGAATATAGAAATAATGTGTACTCCTGCTGGACCATCGATTTCTACCGATCCGGCATCAACAGTGAGTTTAGGTACGACTATTTGTGAAGGAACAAGTGGTACTGCGACCTATACCGTAAGCGGGGAAAACCTAACCGCTGCTATCGAGCTTACGCCAACATCAAACATCGAGATTTCAAAAGATAATATCACTTGGTTTACTGCTTCGTCAAGCCCTAAATTGAGCTTTCCTCCATCATCAGGTGCGGTATCAAACCAAACCGTATATGTGCGTTCGCTTACATCATTACCTATTGGAGCTTTATCAGGACAAAAAATCACGCATACCTCAACCGGCGCCACTCCGCACGAAGTATCCATAACCGGAACCGTAATCACTTCGCCAACACCGACCGTTTCCATTGCCCTAACTTCGGGTAGTAATCCATCGTGTGGCGTATCATCCCGAACATTTACGGCAACACCGGCTAATACCGGCGGAGGAACTATTGCTTACCAATGGAAATTAAACGGAAACAACGTAGGGAGCAATAGTGCTATTTATACTTTGACCACTCCGGCAAACGGAGATTCGGTAACCTGTCAAATTACCATTACCGGTGGATGTGCAGCTAGCCCAACCGCTACTTCGGATGCAATGGTGATGGTGGTAAATGCTGCACCCGCTCAACCAACCTTGTTGAGCAATAATTCGCCTCAATGTGCTAATCCGGGAGTAACCCTAACGCGTAACAATCCGCCGGCAGGCGTAACTTGGTATTGGCAAACTACTGCCAATGGGACAAGTGAAACCGATAGCAATTTCACTTATATGGCCACTGAAGAAGGAACCTATTATTTAAGAGCAAAAAACAACACCACCGGTTGTTGGAGCACATCGCTTTCTATTCCGGTAACATTGACTGCTGCGGTAACCGTTAGTAATGCTCCTGCGCAATCTGTTTCGCCCGGAGATCAAGCTGTATTTACAGTAACTACTTCCGGAACTTTTTCGATCTTTAAATGGCAAGTTAATAATGGTTCTGGCTTCATAGATGCTACTGTAGCTGATGGTACTATTTCTAATGGAGGAAAGACCTTTACAACAGTGCCTACTACCTTAGCAATGAGTGGTTATAAATACCGCGTAGTGTATTCTGGGACATGTGTCGGAACCGGAATGACATCAGGTTCTTTGCTCACCGTTTCAGAAGGTTGTACGCCAATTTTTTCGGATGATTTCAGCGGAGACTTATCACAATGGTCAAGTACAGGCAACTGGATAATAACAGGTGGTGAATTAAAAAATAATGTAAGTGGACAAGGTAGTAGTTATATTTATACAGACCTTGGCGAACAAGACTTAACAGCAGTAGATTATGAATGGTCATTTTGTATGCGCAATGGTAACTTTGACCCTTCAACTAGTACTAAATTCGGTTATTACTTAATCTCTGCAAGTTTGAATTTTACAGCGGCAACCACTAATCACGACGGATATGCCGTAGGGGTAAATTTAATAGGATCATCAGATTTACTATCCTTATATAGAGTAGACAATGGGAACTATACGACCATATTAACTAGTGCTTACGATTGGAATGAAAATGATGATGTTTGTATCAGAGTGACTCGTACTTCAGCAGGAGTTTGGGAGCTTTTCTATACACCGAATGGTTCACCGACTGAAATATCAGCCGGAACGGCGACCAATACTACCTACACTACCGGACGATATTCAGGAGTACTTTATACGACCAATTCATCTAATGTAGGATTGTTTTGGGTAGATGATATCAGTATTTGTGGAGCGGTGACTTGTAATGAGCCGGCTATCACCACTCATCCTGCCAATCAATCCGCAAGCATAGGCGCAGCAGCAACTTTCACGGTTACCGCCACCGGAACCGGACTTAACTATCAGTGGCAAGAGTCTAACGACTGTGGAGCCACTTGGAATAATGTAGGAACTAATTCCAACAGCTATACTACATCTACTGTGGTAGCTGCTATGGATAATAATAAATATAGAGTAATTCTAAGTAATAGTTGTACGGCTATTGTAGTAACTTCAAATAGCGCAAGTTTATCGGTAAGCGAAGATGTTGGTTTGTATACTACATTTACGAGCGCAGCTCCATACAATTGGGCTACGGCAGCCTATTCTAATGCTAATTGGGAGCAAACCATAAACGGAAAAGTTTGGAAAGGCGGAAATGTTAATGTTAATCTTTCGAGCACTAGAATCCAATTTGCGAGTGCCAATCCTGTCGGTTGGTTACAAACACCTGCTGTGTCATATCCGCAATCAATTACTATTGAGGCACAAAACTCTAATTCATCTTCCGGAAGTACTCATAATTTAGAATTACATTATAGTTTAGACGGAGTATCTTTTACCTATTTATCAACAGTTAATATAAGTGCTAATTCCTATACAAACTATATCTACAATGTATCAGCCTTATCCGGCGAAAGTACGGTGTACTTTAAATTTTTAAATCATACAGGTACAAACAATATTTACATTAGAACCATAAGTATAGCTGTAGGGGATGGACCTTCTACGCCTCAAACCTATACATGGACAGGGGATAGTGGCAGTTCTTCTTGGAACGATGCTTGTAACTGGTCTCCGAAAGGTGTACCAACAGAGATAGATAGTGTTATTATCAACAGCACTCCGGCTACAGTGCTTAACATCACAGATTCACGCACTGTTACAGACTTTACGCTGAACGGAACGGGTAGCTTCAGTGTAAGTGCTAACGGAGTTTTAACCATCACCGGAAATGTCACTTACGGTGGTACCGCTACGGCTACCTTACATTGCGGTAGCCAAGTAAACATTACTAGTACGGCTTCTCAAATTATACCGCCTTTAACTTACGGAAATCTGGATGTTAGAGGAGGAAATAGAACGTTCTCTCCAACAGGTACGATTAAAATCTGTAGTGGTTTTGCGATTGATACAACTCTATATACTTATACAGTTACAGGAAGTACAGTAGAGTATATATCTTCTGAAGGTTGGTTGATGATGCCTTTTACGTATAACAACCTAACCTTTAGTGGAAGTGGCGAATTTTATTTAGGACATACACAAAGTGGTAACACTATCAATGTGCTGGGTGACTTTAATCAATCTGCCGGAACTGTTTATTTATCAGAAGGAGCTAATAGCTATGCTACTAATTTCAATATCGAAGGTAATATGAGCCTATCGGGTAGTGCCGTATTTAATATGAAAAGCAATAATAACAATACCGGACAAGCGACTCTAAACCTTAAAGGAGATTTGAGTGTTACTAGTAATGCTTTATTATATGCCTCATCGACGAATACTTCAGGTAAAGCCAATTTTAACTTCATGGGTACAGGAGACGGGCTTACACCCGAAACTACACAAACCATAGACATTGCGAGTAGTTCATCAAATAAAAACAGAAATATTTTATTTAATATAAATAATGGTGCTTATGTAAGTTTGATAAATCGTGATTTTGAACTAGGACTTAACAGTAGGGTAACTGTAAAATCAGGAGCTACATTAGACTTCGGGTTTAATGGCACAACAGCTTTAAACCTTACAGGTTACGGAACTACCGGAACAGGATTTACTTCAGAGCAAGGTTCGTACTTGAAGATTACTTCACCCAACGGAATTGTATCAACATCTGGAAGTGTAGGTAATATTCAAACCAATACTGCGCCTTCAGTAAGCCCAATCGGAACTTTCCACTATATCGGAAAACAAAATCAAGTAACCGGAGATGCAGTCGGGACATCTAATAACGGAAGAGCTGTGATTGTTGAAATGGAAAGTGATAATTTAGTGCTTACCCCAAGTACCTCTTTCGGATTTACTAATGGTACTAATGCGACTATAAACAATAATGAGGGAGGAATTTTAGACATCCGTAAAGGACGATTTATTGAAACTGAAACCAATTATGTAACAGGGAGTACAGGAGGGCATTTAAAAATGGCTGCCAATACCTATTACGAAATTGTAAAAGCTTCTGATTCAAATTCAGATATAATCCCGAGAATGTCCGGAACGTATGATATTACCGGCGGAGAAATTCACTTATCGTCTACTGGAAATCAAACCCTTCGCGGAGGTAAAAATTATAATGATTTAACCTTCAGTGGGGGAGCATTAAAGACAATAAGTAGTGCAACTTCTAACATTGCAGGTACAGTAACAATTAAGGACGATACTATTCTGGATGTTGGAAACTCTACTTTTGGCGGAACTTCTACTAATTTAGTAATGCAGGATGCGTCTCGATTTATAAATGGTGGATCAGCAACTAAACCTAATATAGGAGGTACTTATACTTTAGCGCCAACTTCGACCATTGAGTTTACAGGTACGGCAGCAACGCAAATTAGAGTAGCACCGAGTTATGCTAATATTATTATTTCAGGAACGAATGTAACCGCTGGTTCAACATCAACAGCCGGATTAACTATTCAAGACGGAACAACTTTTACCATCAAAGACGGAGCTACTTTCAAAGTACCTAACCCACAAGGAATGTACGGAAATTCACAAACCGCTATCAAGAATTCTCCGGCAATTATCTTTGATTTAGAAGCTAATTCTACGGTAGAATACAACGCAGCGGGCGAAGAACAATTGATTTCTAAACTCAATGATTCGTATGGAAACTTAGCCCTTAAAGGAGCAGAAAGTACTAAGAAATTACCAAGTAGCGCAGCCGGAAACGTAGGCGTGAAAAAGGATGTAAGTCTTGATGCAACAGTTACCCTAGATATCGAAAGCGGTAAAACGCTATTGGTGGGTGAAAAACTCAATAATAGCGGAGAAGTAGTGGTTCGAAACAGCGCGAACTTCGTACAGCTACACAGTGGTTCAGATCAAAACGTAAACAGCGGGAACTTCAAAGTGGAACGTGTGACGCGCCCAATGAACCGTTATAGTTATACCTATTGGGGCGCTCCGGTGAGCACTACCATTAACAATGCCGGAATTCAATGGTTTATTGAATCGGTAGCCAATTCGGGTATTTTCAATTCACAAGTGGCTTCCAGCCAATTGACCCAAATTTATAAATGGAATACCGCGGGGCAAAGCTGGGAGAATGCTATCGGCTCTACTACCGTAGCTGCTGACGGATTTATCGCTAAAGCTCCGAATAACTTCTCTACCGCAGCTAACAACCGCAAAGATGTAATGGCGGTTTTCCAAGGAGCACCATTTAACGGAAACATTACTAAATCAATCGTTCCGAATACCGGAGGGAATGACCCGTATACCAATGCCAAAATGACCTTTATGAGTAACCCGTATCCGAGTGCTATCAATATTGATAAATTCTTGTTAGAATACGGTGAGGGCTTGGTAGGTTCAACACCGGTGGTGATTCCTACAGTGTATTTGTGGACGCACGCATCCTTGCCAACTAGTGGGGTGTATTCAGCAAGTGATTTTGCTACCTATACACTTTTAGGAGGGACAGCAACCGAACCGGATTTTGATAATGAGTCTCCGGTAAGTTTAATTCCTGAAGGTAAATTAGCTTCAGGTCAAGGATTCTTCATTCGCGGAACAGCAGACGGAGGTACAGTAACACTGAAAAACGCATACCGTTACGCCGATAATCAAAACGGATATGACAATCAGCAATTCTTTAGAATGGCAACCGAAGAGCAATTGTTCGAAAGACATCGTTTTTGGCTGAATCTAAAAGGTAATAATGCACAATTCAAACAAACCCTTATCGGTTATTCGGATATTGCTTCCGATGGCGTAGACGGATTAGACGGTTCGTATTACGAAGGAGGAAACCCAACCAATTTATATACTATTTTAGATAATCATCCATTTGTAATCCAAGCGTATGCCTTGCCGTTTGATATCAATGACGAAATTCCGCTTGGCTTCAAAGTCGGAGTAAACGGAAGTTATACTATTGGTCTGGATAATTTCGACGGCTTATTCGAATCTCAAACCATTTACTTGAAAGACAGCTACCAAGATGTTGTTCATAATTTGAAAGATTCTGATTATCAATTCACAGCTCAAGCAGGGGATTATACCGACCGTTTCAAAGTTATCTTTAAACCTTACAGTTGTGATGAAACCACCATTTGGAATGGAACAGCATGGAGTAACGGAGTGCCAACATTAGCTAAAAAAGCCATCATTCAAGGAGATTTAACCCTAACAGAAAACACCGAAGCTTGTGAAGTGATTCTGCAATCAGGAGTGGTTATACTTTCTTCGGATGTAACGCTTACCGTTAGAGGTAAAGTGGACAATTTATTAGCGGCTAATCATTTTATAGTAGCCAATCAGGCTAATCTTATCCAAATCGAAGAGGTAGAAAATAACGGAGCTATCAAAATATACCGCAACAGCGCGCCAATCAAGCATTTGGATTATACCATTTGGTCGTCTCCGGTGGCAGGACAAGTGCTTCAAGGTTTCTCGCCACAGACATTACCTCACCGTATTTATACCTATAACAACGGTTGGCAAAATGCAGGTATTTCGCCTTCGGCAGATACCTTCAAAGCAGCAGAGGCTTATATGTTCCGTGCGCCAAATAACTTTGTCACTATGCCATATATCTATAACGGATTGTTTACAGGTACTCCAAACAACGGAACTATCGAACTTACTCTAACAGGGCAGAATTTCATCGGACTCGGTAATCCATATCCATCGAATCTAAAAATTGATGGAACAGGAGGTTTACGTACGCAAAATCCGGGAATTGGTTCGTTATATTTCTGGACGAATGCTAATCCGTATGACAATGCGCTTCAATCGTATACCGGAAATAACTGGTCAGTTTATAGCTTGATTGGTGGAATTTCGGCAAGTAATGATGACTTTGACCATGTATCGAACGGATATATTCCGGTAGGTCAAGGATTTATCGCTGAAGCGCCATCGGTGGAACGATTGACTTTCAACAACCAAATGAGAACTTCCAATCAAGGTGTGTTCTTCCGTCTGGCTCAAGATGATTTACATAGATATTGGTTAGATTTCCGCAAAGAAGAGCAAGTGTTGAACAAAATCTTGGTCGGATATACCCCGGAATCTACACAAGAAGTTGATTTTGGAATCGATGCAAAACTATACGGATACAATGGTTCAGCACTTTATACGTTGATAAGTGAAAATACAGAGGCGTATGCCATCCAAGGTCGCGCGCTTCCGTTTGACCAAGACGATGTAGTGACTTTAGGATACAAAGCAGAACAAGCAGGAACATATAGCATTTCGCTTGTAAACCTTGATGGATTGTTTGAAGATACCGATATTTTTATCAAAGATAAAATGTTAGACATCGAACATAACATTAAGTCAGGTGCTTATGAATTCGTAACCGAAGCGGGTGAATTCTCGGACAGATTGGAAATTGTGTACAGAACGAACTTAAAAGTTCAAAATCCGAGCATCGACAACAACTGGATTGCATACTCAAAAGACAATCAAATTCAGTTGGAATCTGTCGGATTTGATATGAAAGAAGTACATGTATATGATATGTTGGGTCGTGTGATATATAGCGCAACAAGCGTGAATACCCACAAACATCAAATTAACAATCTAGGAGCAAATCAAGTGGTGATTATCAAAATTGTAACTCCACAAGGAACGACTTCCGTAAAGAAATTCCAAAATTAAATTAGAATACAAATTGTATTTAAGCCGTTTTCAGAAGTCTGAAAACGGCTTAATTTTTTAATTCAAATCCTTATTATTAAATCGTAATTCCTAATTTCCAAATTAGTCTTACCTTTGCAGCTAAATTTTTATACGATGGAGTTAATTGATTTTATTCTTCACATTGATCAATATTTATTGCAATTTGTCAACGATTACGGAACTTGGGTGTACTTGATTCTGTTTATGATAATTTTCGTTGAAACAGGAGTAGTAGTAATGCCTTTTTTACCTGGAGATTCTTTACTATTTGCTGCCGGAATGCTAGCTGCTCAACCCAATGATCTGAATGTTGTATTGTTAATCATTCTGCTTCTTATAGCGGCGATTTTGGGTGATTCGCTCAATTATTCCATCGGGAAGCGGTTTGGAATGCAAGTCACGCGCTTCAAATTATTCGGGAAGCAAGTCATAAAAGACGAGCATATCGACAAGACGCATTCGTTTTACGAAAAATACGGAAGCAAGACTATTGTAATTGCTCGTTTTGTACCGATTGTCCGTACTTTAGCTCCTTTTGTGGGCGGAATCGGAAGAATGAATTACGGTACGTTTTTGATGTATAATATTATCGGAGCCATTCTTTGGGTCGTAGGGATTACGCTTGCGGGTTATTTCTTAGGGAACATCCCGATTATTCGAGATAATTTCTCGAAAGTAGTCCTTTTGATTATTTTTATTTCGGTGATTCCGATTATTTATGGAGTCATCAAAGAACAATTTTTTGCAAAATCTAAAGTTTAAAATATAATGAATTTTTTCTCACGTTTAGCCTATTATTTATTGGGGCTTTTAATCGGAATTTTGTTTTTGGTTTTCTTCTTCAAAGGTAAATTTGGAGATAAGGATATGTCATTTTGTTATTTGCCGAATTGCCGCGCGCTGAAAGATTTCAGAAGTAAGCCCTTTCATTATTCGGATGTAGCCTCACAGAAAATGCAACAAGGTGTGATTGATACCTTGGAGCTAAAAGAAATCTTCCGCAACGGCGATATCGATTTCTCGAAAAGCAACAAGCCGATGGATAACGGAAAATACTATATCATCGAGGGTGAATTAGACGGTAAAAGAACCGTATTTGTCGAAGTGATTAATTACTCGGACAAAGTAGTCTTAAAAGATATCTTAGAAAATAATAATTAAGCAGTCTTACTACTTAATACTCCCATCTTAATACTAAATAAATGAACCAACCGCTTGCAGAACGCGTCAGACCAAAATCCCTTTCGGAATACATCAGCCAAACTCATTTGGTAGGTGAGGGCGGCTCGTTGTTGCATCAAATCGAGCGAGGCATTATTCCGTCGTTGATTCTGTGGGGGCCTCCCGGAACCGGAAAGACGACTTTGGCTCAGATTATGGCAGAGCAAAGCGGAAGGCCTTTTTATGAACTTTCAGCGATTCATTCCGGAGTGAAGGATGTACGAGAAGTGATTGAAAAAGCCAAACAAAGTGGTGGACTTTTTACGGCAAAAAATCCGATACTTTTCATTGATGAGATTCATCGTTTTAATAAATCGCAGCAAGATTCACTGCTTGCAGCGGTAGAAAAAGGATGGGTAACACTTATCGGGGCTACGACCGAAAATCCGAGTTTTGAGGTGATTCCGGCCTTGTTGTCGCGTTGCCAAGTGTATGTACTCAATCCGTTTTCCAGAGCCGACTTGGAAGCCATACTCAACCGAGCGCTTCAAATAGATCCGATTCTCAAAACTAAAAACATCAAAATTCAGGAAACCGAAGCGCTACTTCGTTTATCGGGCGGAGATGGCCGTAAGCTTTTGAATATTTTTGAATTGGTGGTAAATGCTTCGCCAAGCGATGACGAAATTGTAATTACCAATGAGCGCGTGATGCAATTAGCGCAGAAAAATACGGTGTTGTATGACAAAACCGGAGAGCAACATTATGATATTATTTCTGCTTTTATCAAATCCATCCGCGGAAGCGACCCTAACGGAGCGATTTATTGGCTAGCTCGAATGATAGAAGGAGGAGAGGATTTGAAATTCATCGCTCGCAGATTGCTCATTTCGGCAAGTGAAGACATCGGGAATGCCAACCCGACAGCACTGGTTATTGCTAACAACTGCTTTCAGGCGGTATCTACGATTGGTTATCCAGAATCCAGAATTATACTCAGCCAATGTGCGGTTTATCTGGCGACTTCACCAAAGAGTAATTCAACCTATATGGCTATCGGGAAAGCACAACAAATCGTTCGACAAACCGGAGATTTACCGGTTCCGTTACATCTTCGAAATGCTCCGACCAAATTGATGAAAGAATTAGGGTATGGTGACGATTACAAATATGCACACGATTACCAAAATAATTTCGTAGAGCAAGAATTTTTGCCGGAGGAAATTAAAAATACTCTGATTTATGAACCTCAAAATAATTCGAGAGAAAACCAAACTAAAGATTTCCTAAAAAATCGTTGGAAAGGAAAATATGGTTACTAATTCTGGGATTTAAGATTTGGTAATTAGGAATCGAGATTGATGATTAATATTTGTCATTTCGACGCTAGGAGAAATCTCTAATTTCAAAAAATTAAAATTTAGAACCAAATATCACCCAGTTTTTCGATTCTTTTTTGGGTGTTTTCTATAAAATTTTGGTGTGCTTCCGTATCAGGATTAAAAGGTCGGTGTTGCAGAGCTTTCTGAATCGAATCTATTTCTTTAAGGATAGGATGTGTATTTTCGGCTAAATAATTTTCTGAAAATCGTTTCCAGACATAATCAATAGCCACAACATTGGGATGAATCATATCTTCTGCAAAAAAACGATAATCGCGCAATTCATCCATCACGATTTCATACGAAGGGAAATACCTCACTTTATTAGACAAAATGCTATAAATAGCCGAAAATAAATGTGATTTACTGACATTGTTTTCAAAATATCCATCTTTGATATGACGAACAGGAGATATAGTAAACACTACGTTTTTGTCCGGGAAAAGTTGGATAATTTGCTCCAGCGAATTTCGGATTTCCGCCACCGATAATAATTCTTTTCGGAATGCTTGTTGCGGGATTTTATGACAATTGGCTACTATTTTATCCGATTCCAAATGTCTATAAACCCACGATGTGCCCAATGTAATAATGAGGTGAGAGGCGTTTTGCAGAGCTAAATGGGTTTCTTTCAACCTTTGATTGAGTCGCTTTAGTAAATTCTGAGGAGATAGAGAAGAAAATTCGGAATGAACTTCAAAACAATGATAGAGTTCTTGCCCGCGAATTAAGTCTTTCTCGGTAAATGCTTTTTGATTGACAGCTCTGTCCAGAATATTTTCGATGGCAAGCGGATGAAACAACACTCCGAAAGGATTGGAGCAGTTTCGGAATTTGAAATAGTCCAATTTTTGAGAGATATGTTCCGTAAAGCAAGACCCGATCAAAAACACATTCGATTGATAATCAATCGGAGCTTTGTATTTTTCTATCGGCACTATAGTTCTGAAGTCTGTCATAAACATCGAATTATTTTCTGGAGTTCAAATGTACTCATATTTTGGCTTAACTACTTTTGTTGGATTTGATTTTAAAGTCCATAAAACCGTATATTTGTATTAAATCTAAGTTTATGCACTTTATTTCGGAAGAATTAGAAAATTACGTAGCACAACACTCTGAAGACGAACCGCAATTATTGGCGGAACTCAATCGCGAGACGCACCTCAAGGTTTTACAGCCCCGAATGCTCAGTGGTCATTTCCAGGGAAGAGTTCTGAGTATGCTTTCGAAAATCATAAATCCTACACATATTTTAGAAATCGGAACTTATACCGGCTATGCTACACTTTGCCTGGCCGAAGGACTTCAAAGTGACGGAACTATTGATACGATTGATAATAACGAAGAATTAGTAGATTTTCAGCGGAAGTATTTTGACCGCTCGCTATACGGAAAGCAAATTTTCCAGCACTTAGGAAATGCCTTGGATATAATCCCGACACTAGACAAAAAATATGACTTAGTGTTTATCGATGCTGATAAAGAAAATTATGCTAATTATTTCAATATAGTTTTACCTAAGATGAACAAAGGAGGAATTATCTTGTCGGATAATGTGCTTTGGAGCGGAAAAATTTTGGAAGAAGTAAAAGCCAACGATAAGAAAACCAATAGTTTGTTGCAATACAATAAATTATTGAAAGAGAGCGATAAAGTAGAAACGGTATTATTGCCGATTCGAGATGGGCTCACGGTAAGTAGAGTTTTATAAATTTGAAATTTTGGAAAAAGAAGAATTAGTCATATTAGTAAACCAAAACGACCAGCAAATCGGGTTGATGCCTAAATTGGAAGCTCACCAGAAAGCTGTATTACACAGAGCTTTTTCTGTTTTTATTCTCAATGATAAAAACGAGTTGATGCTTCAGCAACGTGCGGCGCACAAGTATCATTCGCCTCTTCTTTGGACCAACACTTGCTGTTCACACCAACGAGAAGGAGAATCTAATCTCGAGGCCGGAAACAGACGTTTATACGAAGAAATGGGTTTTCAAACCGAGCTGAAAGAATTGTTTTCGTTTATTTACAAGGCACCATTTGACAATGGGCTTACCGAGCACGAACTCGACCACGTGATGATTGGTTTTTATAATGATGATCCGATTATCAATCCGGAAGAGGTAGAGCGTTGGAAGTGGATGGATATTGACAGCGTGCGCGAGGATATGCAAGCACAACCGGAGGTATATACGGCTTGGTTTAAAATTATTTTTGATAAATTTTATCACTTTTTAGAGGAACATAAAGTTTAGTTTATGCGAGTAACTGTAAGTAGAAAAGCTCACTTTAATGCAGCTCATCGATTGTATCGAAAAGATTGGACGATGGAGAAAAATCAAACTGTGTTCGGACAATGTAATAACCCGAATTATCACGGACATAACTATGAACTCATCGTGAGCGTTACCGGAGAAATTGATCCGGAAACCGGTTATGTAATCGATATGAAAGAACTGAAAGATATTATTTATAGTGAGGTGGAATTGGCTTTTGATCACAAAAATCTGAATCTGGATGTCGAAGAATTCAAAGACCTTAACCCTACAGCCGAGAATATAGTGGTGGTGATTTGGAATAAAATCCGAAAAAAAATTGATTCCAAACATGATTTAGAAGTAGTATTGTATGAAACCCCACGTAACTTTGTGAGCTATAAAGGAAACTAATTTAGGAATTCGGATTTTGGAGTACAGATTTATTAGTGAATCTCGAATCTCGAATCTCAAATCTCAAATCTTTAATGAATATATACCCACTCCTATTTAAACCGATTTTTAAAGACCGCATTTGGGGCGGAAGCAAACTCAAATCTTTATTTGGTAAAGAAATTCAATCAGACCAAGTAGGAGAGAGTTGGGAACTTTCAACCGTAGGCGGTGATGTTAGTATTGTTGCTGATGGGCCATATCAGAATCTACCTTTGACGGATTTGATAGCTAAATTTCCTCAAGAGATTTTGGGTAAAAAGGTATTTGAGCAGTTTGGTAATCAATTTCCGTTATTGTTTAAATTTTTGGATGCTTCACAAGATTTGTCCATTCAGGTACATCCAAATGATGAACTCGCTCAAAAGCGCCATAATTGCTTCGGGAAAACCGAAATGTGGTATATCATTCAGGCAGAAGAAAATGCTCGAAATATTATTGGATTTAAGGAAGATTCATCAGCCAAAGAATATTTACAAAAATTAGAATCTAAAGATTTATTAAGTATTCTAAGTCAGGAAAAAGTTCAAAAAGGAGATGTATTTTTCTTAGAAACCGGTACCGTTCACGCTATCGGAGAAGGAATTGTCTTAGCCGAGATTCAACAAACTTCGGATATTACGTATAGAATCTACGATTGGGATAGGGTAGATGACAAAGGAAATGTCCGAGAATTGCACTTAGATTTGGCTATGGATGCGATAAATTACGCCCAAACCCACACCAGACGAGCCTATACTCAAACTGAAAATACAGAAAATCAGATTGTGCAAAGTAATTACTTTTCGGTAAACTATATTCCATTGAACGGGCAACTAGCTCTTGAGCATAACGGAGATTCTTTCAGAGTTTATATGTGTACCGAAGGAAGTTTTTCGGTAATCTATCAAGGCGAAAGTTATTCTTTTCAGAAAGGAAACACTATTTTGCTCCCGGCAGTGTTGAATGATTATGTATTAGAAGGAAAAGCAGAATTGTTGGAGATATTTATATAAAATGAACCAAGTTTACCTAGATAACGCCTCTACCACACAACTTCGAGATGATGTTATCGAAGTAATGACCGATGTACTGAAAAATAATTTCGGTAATCCGTCTTCGACGTATTCCACAGGGCGAAGTGCCAAAGCTATCATAGAATCGTCTCGCAAACAAATTGCAAAGCTGTTAAATGCTGGCTCGCAAGAGATTCTCTTTGTGTCTTCGGCAACTGAAGGAAATAACTGGATACTAACCAATGCGGTTAAGCAGCTGAAGGTTCAGCGAATCATCACTTCCAAAATAGAACATCACGCGGTATTGAATACTGTGTTGGAACTGCAAAATAGGTATGGAGTTGAAGTGGAATTTGTAAGATTATTATCTGATGCGAATGTAGATTTAGCGCATTTGGAAGAATTATTGAGTGACCAAAAACCCACTCTAGTGAGTTTGATGTACGTCAATAACGAAACCGGAAATATTTTGGATATTGAGCGTGTTGGGGCGATGTGCAAAGAATATAAAGCCTATTTTCATTCGGATACGGTGCAGGCAATGGGAAAATTACCTATTGATTTACAAACCATCCCGGTAGATTTTATAGTAGGCACGGCTCACAAATTTCACGGTCCTAAAGGCATCGGATTTGTATATCACCGTAAAGGAACAACGCTAAAACCTTTATTTTTCGGTGGAAGCCAAGAAAAAGGAGTTCGCGCCGGAACCGAAAGCACCCATCAAATTGCCGGATTGGCTAAGGCTTTGCAATTAGCTTACGAAAACTTAAATACAGAAAGAGAATATATACTTTCGCTCAGAAAGTATTTAATAGAGCAATTAGAACAAAATTTCCCAAATTTTAAAATAAACGGCGATACCCACGGAATTTACAACATAATTAACGTGCAACTTCCTTTTGCTGAAAGTATAACCGCTACGATTCTCTTTAGTTTGGATATGAAAGGAATTGCTGTGTCTCGTGGTAGTGCTTGTCAATCGGGCAGTTTACTTCCGTCACACGTATTGGAACAAATTCTCCCGAAAGAAGAAATCAACAAGCCGTCACTTCGTATTTCGCTTTCTCATTTTAATACCCAAGAAGATATGGATGTTTTGATTAATGCTTTAAAACAATTTTGATGTAAATCCTGTCAGAGTTCAAAACTCGACAGGATTTATACGATAATCTTATCTTTTTCGTTTAAGTAAAAAGTATCTCTAATTCATAGTTGTTTATTGTCATTCCGACTGAAGTAGGAATCTCAAAAAGGAGATTCTTCACTCCATTTCATTTCGTTCAGAATGACAAATCACAGTATTATTAAATTGGATAACTAGAACGAAAACGAAACAAAATGAAACCACTTTTATCCATTCTACTATTTTTTATTTTAGGAGCAAATACTTTCCACAATGATTTTTCAGCTAAATTATCCGATGCTGCAATTAGTTTGATTGATCCTTCCGTAGCTTATGTTCCGGCTTATGTAAAGATTGGTTATCCCAGTGGAGATGTCCCGAAAAATACCGGAGTGTGTACTGATGTAGTGATTCGGGCCTATCGCAAGGTCGGGATTGATTTACAGAAAGAAGTCCACGAAGATATGTCTAAACGCTTTTCGGAATATCCTAAAATTTGGGGATTGAAAAGTACCGATAGAAACATCGACCACAGAAGAGTTCCGAATCTGCAAACCTTTTTTAAAAAGCACGGAAAAGTATTGTCCATTACTCAAAATCCGGAAGATTATAAACCCGGAGACATAGTCATTTGGATGCTTCCGAACAATTTGCCTCATATCGGAATTGTAGTTAACCGAAAATCCAAAGACAAAAAACGCTATTTAGTAGTACATAATATAGGGAGCGGGCAGGTGGCGGAAGATATGCTGTTTGATTACACCATAACCGGACATTATTCTTACCAGAAGTAGAAACAAAAAACGTTGGAAAAGTATAGAAACTTTTTCAACGTTCCATTATAAGGTTATTTGGATTTATTTTTTACCTAATTTTTTTTCCAATTCTTTTTGGAACTCTTCCAACACCGGTTTTACGGTACTTTCCGGAAGATCAGCAATTCTAATATACATCAATCCGTCAACCGAGTTATTGAAAAGCGGATCTACGTTGAAGGCAACCACTTTAGCGTTTTGCTTGATGTATTTTTTTATAAGTACCGGTAAGCGGAGGTTATCCGGCTCGATTTCGTCAATAATTTTGTCGAATTTGTTCAAATCTGCCTTGGTTTCGTTAAATACGAAGTCTTTATCGGCATCTTTGAGTTTTACTTTGTATTCTTTTTTCGGATGGATGTATTGAGCTACATAAGGGTCATAATAGTGGGACTTCATAAACTCAATCATTAACGATTTTGAGAAGTCCGAGAATTGATCGCTGATACTCACGCCACCAATCAAGTATTTGTGTTCCGGATAGCGAAGCGTAGTATGAACAATTCCTTTCCAAAGCAAAAACAGAGGCATTGGTTTTTGTTGGTATTCACTGATGATGAAAGCACGTCCCATCTCGATGGATTTATGCATCATATCGTGCAATTCATTTTCGAAACGGAAAAGCTCTTGAAGATAAAATCCGTCTATACCGTATTTCGGATAAATCTCAGAACCCAATCCCATACGATATGCACCCGCGATTTTCTGAGCATCATCATCCCAAAGGAACATATGGTGATAGTATTGATCGTAATCGTCTAGGTCGATGGGTTTATTAGTTCCCTCACCGATTTCTCTGAAAGTGATTTCGCGAAGCCTTCCGATTTCGTGTAAAATATTTGGGATTTTCTGAGCATTTACAAAAAACACCTCATAATTTTTACTTTGTAGCAGTCGCGTATCTTCTTTTCGGATAGATTCGATTTCGGCTACAATTTTATCGTGATTGGCAGGTTTTACAATCTCTTTCGGAGCTTTATGCGATTTCGGGATAATATTCTGTGTGTTTAGAATATTTCCGTGCGGTTTCTGGAACGCATTCGAAAGCATATAAGTCTTCTTTCTCAAGAATTCACCGAAGTCTTCAGTAGAAGTATATTCGTTTTGTTCGGCAACGCTAATAGGTTTGCCGATACGAACTTTTATGGTTCTCTTTTTCTGTGTAAGTAATTCTGATGGAAGTTTTGCTGTCCTTAGCGTGTCGCTGATTTTCGACAAAATATAAAACAGCGTACTGTTTTTCGCGTGGAAATAAATCGGAACTACCGGAACTTGTGCTTTTTTGATAAGCTTTATCGCGCCTTCTTCCCAAGGTTTATCGACAATTAGTTTATCATCTTTATAAGTAGAAACTTCTCCGGCCGGAAAAATCCCCAACGGTTTGTTGTCGCTCAAATGACGCAAGGTTTCTTTAAGCCCAACCACGCTCGATTTTTCATTTTTGTGATTCTCAAACGGATTCACGGGCATGATGTACGGTTTTAGCGGCTCGATGCGATGTAAAAGGAAGTTGGCGATGATTTTAAAATCAGGTTCTTTCTCAAGCATCAATTTCAGGAGTAAAATACCATCAATTCCGCCTAGTGGATGGTTGGATACGGTAATGTAGGCACCATCTTTAGGGAGGCGTTTCAAATCTTCTTCCGGAATTTCAAATTTAATCTGAAATTCATCCAGAATAGCATTCAGAAATTCGATTCCTTCAAGGTGTTTATTTCGGTCGTAAATTTTGTTAAGCGAAGATATTCTAAGTGTTTTCATGAGCGTCCAACCCAAGAAATTTCCTAGAACTCCGTATTTATCGACTTTAATAACTTTCGCAATTTCTTCTGCAGAAACTAATCCCATTTATTCCGTTTTTTTCAATGGTTACAAATGTAAATAAAATATGGCAGAATCATTGCGAAAAGATTTAATTTACAGTTTTGCGTATCTTTGCGGCATCATTTATTACACTATGAAAAAAATTCTGAGCTTTTTATTTCTATTGCCTTTAGTAGGCTGTGCTGAATTACAGCAAATTAGTGAGCAACTTCCGCAAACTATGACCGGAAATCTTGACATTTCGAATGCTTTGAAAGAAGCGCTAAACAACGGAATCACCAAACAAGTGTCCAAATTAACCACTACAGACGGATTTTTTAAAAACGAAATGGTGAAGATTTTGCTTCCTCAAGAACTTCAAAAAGTAGATAAGACTTTGCGTGATATTGGTCTTTCTTCGCTTGCCGATGAAGGATTAAAAGTGCTCAACAGAGCCGCTGAAGATGCGGTTAAAGAAGCTACGCCAATCTTTGTAGATGCTATCAAGCAAATGAGTTTTTCAGATGCGAAAAACATTTTGATGGGATCAGACAATGCAGCGACGAGTTATTTACAAAATACAACTTCTACTCAATTGTATTCGAAATTCAGTCCGGTGGTGAGTTCGTCATTAAGCAAAGTAGGAGCGGACAAAGTTTGGAAACAAATCATTGAGCGTTACAATCAAGTACCGTTAGTAACTAAAGTAAATCCTGATTTAACCGATTATGTGACCAACAAAGCCATGGAAGGCGTATTTACAATGGTTTCTGTGGAAGAAAAAAACATTAGAACCAATACCGCAGCAAGAACCTCTGATTTATTGAAACGAGTTTTTGCAATGCAAGATAAAAAATAAGGATTTTGTCACACGCGCACCATCACGAACACAAAGCAGAAAAAACCGTTTATTTCAGTATATTCGGAAACTTGCTGTTGGCGGGACTTAAATATCTAGCCGGATTGTTCGGAAATTCGTATGCGCTTATTGCCGATGCTATCGAGTCGGCTACGGATACTTTTTCGTCCATATTGGTTTTATTAGGGATTAAATATGCCAAGCGTCCGGCCGATGAAACTCATCCTTACGGACATGGTAGAATCGAACCGCTTATTACTTTTATCGTAGTCGGATTTTTGATTCTCTCAGCCGGAATAATAGTAACCGAAAGTATTGAAAACATCCAAACACCTCATGATCCACCCAAAAGTTGGACATTATATGTGTTGGGAGCTATTATTTTGTGGAAAGAAATTTCGTATCAAGTCGTAATCCGTAAAAGTAGAGAACTAAAATCGTCATCGCTCAAGGCAGACGCATGGCACCATCGCAGTGATGCTATTACATCGGTTGCAGCATTTATCGGGATTGCTATTGCCCTTGTGATGGGTAAAGGCTATGAATCTGCTGATGATTGGGCTGCGCTCTTAGCTTCCGGGTTTATTTTGTACAACTGTTATAATATTTTCCGTCCGGCATTGGGCGAAATTATGGACGAGAATATGCACGAAGACATGATTGACGAAATTAGAGCAAAATCAATTGAAGTAGAAGGCGTAATTGCCATCGAAAAGTGTTTTGTCCGAAAAGTAGGGATGAAGTATCAAGTAGATTTACATGCCATTGTTTTAGCCGAAATTTCGGTTCGTGAAGGTCATGAAATCTCACATAATCTGAAAGATTATTTACTCAAAGAATTTCCCGAAATCGCCAATGTAATGGTGCATATAGAACCAAATTCTATCGAAGTAAGATAATAAAAAGACCTGATTTATTTCAGGTCTTTTTTTATGGTTTAACTATTCTTTTTGGCTTTAATCATCATTTCCAGCATATCCCACATTTCTTCCGGAATAGCTTCCAATAGATTGAATTGTCCGGCGCCTTTGAGCCATTCTCCACCATCGATAGTGATGACTTCTCCGTTTAGATAATCTGCAAAGTCAGACACTAAATAAGCCGCTAAATTCGCAAGTTCTTGGTGATCGCCTACCCGTTTAAGAGGTACTTTTTTAGCCAAATCAAATTGGTCTCTCAAATCACCCGGAAGTAATCTATCCCAAGCACCTTTGGTTGGGAACGGCCCTGGAGCAATGGCATTCGAGCGAATTCCGTATTTTGCCCATTCCACAGCCAAACTTCTTGTCATAGCGAGTACTCCCGCTTTGGCAGTAGCACTCGGAACTACGTACGAAGAACCTGTCCAGGCATAGGTAGTTACAATATTAAGAATGGTTTTGTTACGCTCTTTTTTGTCAATCCAATGTTTCCCGAAAGCAAGCGTACAGTTTTTCGTTCCTTTTAGTACGATGTCAATAATAGTATCGAAAGCATTTGCAGATAATCGCTCAGTAGGCGCAATAAAGTTTCCGGCTGCGTTATTGAGCAAAATATCCACTTTGCCGAAGGTATCCAATGTTTGTTGTAACATAGCTTCCACTTGGTCATAATGACGAACATCACACTGAATTGCCAAGCATTTTCCGGCGGTTTCTTGTTCTAATTCTTGAGCTGTGGTTTGAAGTTTTTCAAGGTTACGCGAAGTGATGGCTACTTTAGCGCCTAGTTCCAAAAAGTATTTGGTCATTGATTTTCCCAATCCGCTACCGCCACCGGTTACTACGATTACTTTATCTTCAAGTGCTCCGTCGCGAAGCATTTTTTTAGTAAAATCCATTTGAAAATTTTATTAAGGTTAAGGATTCGAAAGGTACTTATTTTAACCTAATCTCAAAAATCATTTTTACACTATCGCTAGAGTAGGGCATCAGCGAAGAATACGAAATTTGAATTGTGAATAATCCTGTTAAAAAAAATCTGAATTCGTTTGAGAAAATAAATTTATAGTTATACATTTGTGCTTTGAGATACACCAAAAAAGTAAAAATTATGTTCGAGTTTCAGCAATATTTAGGATTTCTTTTGTTTTTAACCATATTCACAATGGGATTTTGGCTTTTGTTATTCTTAGTAGGATTTGCATTTTACTGGGTAACAGGATATTCTTTCGAAATGTGGAAAGAAAAAAGAGCTGAGAAAAAAGCGCAAAGAGACTTATAATACGTTTACAATAAACGTTCATCATATACAACCATAATCTGACTCAGTCAGATTATGGTTATTTTTTTCTCTTTAATCGACCTCTATTTACGGGTTTTGTCTTTCTCGGGTTGCGCTTCCCGGGGCCTCCAAGGTTTACTTTTTGATTTTTTACTGATTTTTCGTGGAAAGCCCCACCGCCATCTAAAGCTGGTTTTTTGGTAAGTAACTTAAGACGGTGTTTTTTCTTTTCGAATTCTAATAGTGTAGTAGATACTTCTACTTCTGATGATATTTCGAGCTGTTTTACTTCGTGGTTCATCAGCATTTCGGCTTCCAAAAACCATTCTTCTTCTCGTGGCGAAATAAAAGAGAGTGCAATTCCTTCTTTGTCCGCTCTACCGGTTCTACCGATTCTGTGGATGTATTGCTCCGGGATTTCCGGAATTTCGAAATTGATGACGTGCGTAATATCCTGAATGTCCAATCCGCGAGCCATGATATCGGTAGTGATAATTCCTCTCAGATTGCTTTTTTGAAATTCAGCAAGTGTATTTAGTCTATAATTTTGTGTTTTGTTCGAATGAATTACTCCGAATTGTTCTTGAAATTCAGGATTTAAACGTTCGTGAAGTAAATCTACGATTCGTTTGTTATTCACGAATATCAACACGCGTTGCATTGAAGTGTCGCTTTCGAGCAAATGATTCAATAGATTGATTTTGGTATTGAAATTCGGGATGATGTATTTTTGTTGTTTTATTTTCTCTAATGGAGTGCCGCTTGGCGCTAATGAAACTTCTTTCGGAAAGTCAAAGAAATCATTCATAACTTCGTCGACTTCTTCGGTCATGGTAGCCGAAAACAAGATGTTTTGGCGCTTTTGCTTCATCATCGTAAGAATCGAAGTGACTTGTACGCGGAATCCTAAGTTCAAGATTTCGTCAAATTCGTCAATCACTAGTTTTTTTACCTCGTCAAAACGAACTACGCCATCGAGCGCTAAATCCATCAAACGTCCGGGAGTGGCTACAATGATATCTACTCCTTCGTAAACAGCCTTTTTCTGGGTATTGATATTTACTCCTCCGTAAATCCCTAAAGTGCGTACAGACATGTATTTGGTGAGTTTTTCAACTTCCTCAGCGACTTGTACTACAAGCTCACGTGTCGGAACGATAATCACCACTTTTGGATTGTCCGAATTAGAGAATTTATATTGCTTGAGGATAGGCAGCAGGTAAGCAAAAGTTTTACCGGTTCCGGTTTGAGCAATTCCCATCATGTCTTTTCCGGATAAAATCACCGAATACGATTTTTCTTGAATAGGTGTGAGTTGTGTGAAGCCTAAATCGTCTATGGCTTTTTGTAGGGATTTAGGTAAGTCTAATTGCTCAAATTGATTCATGCGATAAATTTTTGTTTGCAAAGATAAGCTATTTAAACGGACTCTAAAGAAGCCTGTCGGAAATAGCCATTTATTGTTGTTGACGGATTTGATTTAAAACCGAATCTAAATTCCAATCTATCGACGGGTTGTATTGGAGTTCTCCGTTTTTGACTTCCAAAGGAGAGCAGAAGTTGTTGGTATACAATCCTCCGGTACCTAATCCTTGCGGCATCGGATTTTGGAGTAAATAGGTAAATTGTGCAATTGCATTAAGCCCGATATTGGACTCCAAAGCCGAAGTAATCCACCAGCCGATTTGATACTTTTCGGCAAGTTCGATCCACTCTTTTGAACCTCGAAATCCACCTAGTAAACTTGGCTTTAAAATGATGTATTGCGGACGGATTTTTTCGAGCAAAACTTCTTTGTCTTCTTTGCGGAACACTCCGATAAGTTCTTCGTCCAGCGCAATCGGAAAAGGCGTGTTTTCACATAGTTCTGACATAGTGTCAGTATGGTTTTTTTGAATAGGTTGTTCTATACTATGTAATTTAATACCAGATAATTGATGTAGTTTATGTAAAGCTTCACTTTGTGTGAATCCACCATTTGCATCGACTCTGATTTCGATTTGATTTTCGTCAAAATGAGAGCGAATAAAGCGTAATAAATCGAGTTCTTTGTCGAAATCTATGGCTCCGATTTTGAGTTTTATGCAGCTGAACCCGGCAGCGATTTTCTCTTCGATTTGCTCTTTCATAAACTCTTTTTCGCCCATCCAAATCAGTCCGTTGATAGGGATGTTTTTTTGCCCTGATGTGAATTCGGATTCAAAAAGTACAAACGGATTGGAGGTTGATTCCAGAGAGCGAAAAGCCATTTCTACCCCAAACTGAATAGACGGAAATTCGATGAGTTCTTCCCATAATTTTTGTTCTCCTAGATGTATGTTCTCACACGTCCATTTGAGCTTCTCTTCATAATCCGGACGGTCGTCTGCACTCAATGTTCTGAGGATGCCGCATTCACCAATGCCGATTTTTCCGTTTTGTTCCAGTGTGATAAACCAAGTTTCTTTTTGGGTAAGAATTCCGCGCGAGGTTCCGCTAGGGCGTTTGAAGTCGAGAGTGTATTTGTGATATTTTGCTTTTATCATACGTTTAGGAATAAAAAAACCTGCAATTTGCAGGTTTTAAAAGTATTAAATTCTTTTCATTTGCTCTTTCATTTGAGCGATTTGTTCTTTGAGCATATTGCGTTTATCGAGTTTTTTCGCCTCATTCAAAAGCAATGTAGCTTCTTGTTTACGTCTTTTGGTCATCGCGATTCCGGCAAGGTTAAGCTTAGCTAAAGCTAAATCCTCATCCATATTTAAGCCCAATTCGATTGCTTTTTTGAAGTGCTTTTCGGCTAAGTTCAAGTTGCTTTGTACCACCATCAATCCGCTTAGATAATAGTAGTATCCTTGTTGTTTTTTCACCAAAGCCGCTTCCGGATTTTTGATTTTATTCAGCCATTGTTGTGCTCCGGCAAAGTCTTGCTTGCGAAGCTTTAAAAAAGCCATTACGATAACTTCGTTTTTAAAGTATAAAAGGAGAATTATAAGTGCAATCAGAATCAAAAAGATTCCGTTACCAATGTTATTTTCTGTGAATTGCCAAATAGCCGTAGCAAAAAGTACAACAATTAAAGCCAGTTTAATGTTTTTATTGAACATAGTTCGACAAATTTAAAATTGAGGTGCAAAGATAATTTTTTTACCGAGAGTTTACAGGTTTTTGCAAGGGAAAAGTTAACTTAGAAAATAATTTCTCAACTATAAATATGTCTTCAGAAAAAGGGATGTTTATTTATTTTTTTATTAAACTTTCACTCAAAACATCTTTCAATTCACTAAGTATCATCGCTGTAGCGCCCCAAACGATATTGCCGTGAATGGTATAGGCAGGAACGCCAGTAAATTCACTGTAACTCGCTTTGATGTTGTGAAGTGTAGTCGGGGCAGAGAGGAAGTCAGCAAGCGGAACTTCAATGATTTGTGCTACTTCATCGGCTTGAATGATAAATTCAGGAGTTTGTTCCAGATGCCCGATGTAAGGATGTACCAAAAAATTACTCGGCGGCACGTAAATCGCTGAAAGAGGAGTAATCATATTAATTTTTTGAGGTTCAATCCCGATTTCTTCTTGTGTTTCGCGCACGGCAGTGTAAGCTAAATCCGGGTCTTGTTCTTCTTGTTTGCCTCCCGGAAGCGCAATTTGCGACGAGTGAATTCCATGTGCTGTACGTTGGATAAGAACTAAGTGGGTTTGGTTATTTTTCGGGTAAAAAAGAGCCATAACGGCGGCTTTCTTCGGATTGAGCTGTGAATAATCCCAAAGCTTTAGCATTTTGATGCGTTCCATCGGAGCCATTTTCAGGTGCGATTCTGAGGCGGGTAACGGGGTATTTTGTATTTTTGGGATGTTTTTCAGAAACAATTCAAAATCCATAGAAAGTATTTTTGATAGTAGTAAAAGTAGAAAAAAATGTACAGTAAAGATGAAATTCGCGAGCTAAAAACAGAGTTTTGGAACACTTTTGCCGAGCAATATCCGCGCAAATGGCTGTTGTATGATACCAAAATCAAAGATTTTGCGCTCAAATTTTATCTCGATAAAAAGAGTGTTGAAGTTCTTATTGCTATCGAACACAAAGACTTAGAACTTCGTAAAATCTATTTCCAAAAAATCGAATCCCTAAAAACGATTCTGACCGAAGAATTTTTGCCTGATGTTGAGTTTGATGAATATTTCACCTTGAGCAACGGCAAGCAAATCTCAAAAATTTGGGTAGAAAAAGAAGGAATCACTTTTCACAACAAAAAGAATTGGGACGATATTTTCGAGTTTTTCTATGATAAAATGGATGCTTTCGAGCGTTTTTATTACGAATATGAAGACTATATCAAAGATTTGGAAACCAACGTCTGACTTTTGTATTTTTGTCCGAACTGCTTAAAATTTACGCATGAATATCCTGATACACCCCACTTATTTTCCGTCAATAGCTCACTTTGTAGCGATGCTCAAAGCCGATTCGGTAACGTTTGAAATGCATGACAATCACCAAAAACAGACCAATCGCAATCGCGCGTATATCTATAGCCCCAACGGAAAACAGATTTTGAATATACCGGTGAAACATTCGGGCAGTGTTCCGCATCAGAAATATAGAGATATTCAGATTGATTATTCGGAGCGTTGGCAGAAAATTCATTACAAATCGCTCGAAATGGGGTATCGCAGTTCGCCGTTTTTCGAGTATTTCGAAGATGATTTGATGCCTATTTTTGAGAGTAAACATCAATTCTTACTGGATTTTAACCTCGAAGTGTTTGAAATTTTGCAATCTTGTTTAGGGACAAACATTCGCTTTGACCAAACTACAGTATATCAAAAAACACCTGAAAACTTTCAAGATTTTCGTTATTTGGTGGATGGAAAAAAGGTTTCGCACGAGTTTGAACCTTATACGCAGGTATTTGAAGAAAAACACGGATTCATCAGCGATCTTTCTGTATTGGATTTGTTGTTTAATGAAGGAAAATACGCCGTAGATTACCTTAAAAATCAAGAACTCAAGTCTATCTAGTTTACAAATCACCTTTCAAAAAGAATAAAAGTTGGGATTTAGCGTTATTTTTACCGAAGATAAATGACTTTTTGAGTGAGAATCCTGATTTGTTTGGTAGCGGTATTTTTGAGCAATATGGTTTTTGCGCAAAACTATTATTTGCAAGTACACGCTAGCGAAAAGTCCCAACAAAAAACACTCGATTCTCTTTATCGAACGTCTGCATTTGAGAATCCCAGAGCGATAGTCGAACGGGTAAATCAACTTTCGAACCAACTCAGCAGGTTAGGATATTTACAACATCAAACCCTTTCGAATCAAAAAGTTAACGATTCTACTTTTGCCTATTCTTTTGAGTTAGGTTCGCAAATCAAGAAAGTTAAATTATCTCTTCAAAAATCACCCGTTACAGCCGAAATTTCTAAAATTCATTCGGATAGCATCACAATGAATTTTGCTGAATTAGAAGGTTTTATGCAAAGTGCAATCGGGCGATTAGAGGCAAAGGGGTATTCGATGTCAAAGTTGTTTTTGGATAATTTTTCATATCAAAAAGATGAACTTTTGGCGGATTTGATGGAGAATGTAAGCTCCAAAAGGCAATTGAACGATATTGTGATTTTGGGTTATGATAAATTCCCGGACGGATTCAAACGTCAACTCAAGCGAATGTATAAAAACAGAACTTTCAATCAAGAGACGCTCAAGGAGTTGTATGAAGATGTGGATAAAATGGTGTTTGTCAATCAAATCAAATCGCCTGAAGTGCTCTTTACAAGTGATTCTACTCGCGTTTTTTTGTATTTAGAAAAAGCAAAAGCCAATAGTTTTGATGGTTATGTGGGTTTTGCTTCGGATGAAAATGACGAAGTAGTTTTTACCGGATATGTTGATTTAGTGCTAAATAATGCGCTGAATTCGGGCGAAGAAATGAAGCTGTATTGGAAAAATGACGGTAACAAACAGCAAACTTTTGATGTGTCGGCTGAAGTTCCGTATATATTCAGTTCTCCACTGGCGATAAGAGGAAATCTCAATATTTTCAAGCAAGACAGTACTTTCCAAACGACCAAAACCAATCTTGATTTAGGATATTATTTCAGATATAATTTGCGAAGTTATGTAGGGTATTATTCGGTGAGTTCGAATGATATTCAAGGTGTGGATTCAGGCGTTTTGACCGATTATAAAAGCAAGTTTTATACGGTGAGTTTGGAGTATTTCAAGCGAAATAGGGAAGATTTTTTATTTCCGGAGAAGCAACGCGTTTTGTTCAAAACCGGTTTCGGAAGTCGAACAACAGTTGAAGAAAAGTACAATCAATACTTCGTGCAATTGCAGGCGAAAAACAATTTTTATTTGAATCCGAAAAATATTATTCATTTGAAAATTGATAATTATTTCCTGAATAGCAGCCAATATGTGATTAACGAATTGTATCGTTTTGGTGGGATAAATTCCATTCGAGGGTTTAACGAAAATAGTCTCCAGGCGAGTTTTTTCTCAGGAATTATGAGTGAATATAGGTATATGGTCGCGCCAGGATTGTATGTTCATTCCATTACCGATTATGCTTATTTTCAGGATAAGGCAACCAACATCAATCATCGGTTATTGGGTGTTGGATTTGGGTTTGGTCTATTTACCAATAACGGTCTTTTTAATTTGGTTTATGCTAACGGAAGAATTGATAAACAAGAAATTAGAATGTCTAATTCAATTGTTCATTTAAGTTTTAAAGCGAATTTCTAGCCATAAAAAAACCTTGTCTAAGTATCGGATTAAACAAGGTTTTTAAAACAAACTAAAATAAAAATGAAAATGTCAGAATTAGACTGCAAAAAAGGCTTCTAATTCTTTCAAGGTTTCTTCTGAGGTTTCTATATCTTTTACAATTTCTCCTTTGTTAAGCGCTACAATTCGGTTCGAAACTTCTACTGTATGAGCTAAATCATGACTTGAAACAAGTATTGTAATAGCTGGATTATCAGCTAATTCTTTAATAATTCTTTTAAGGCGAATTTGGGTAGTCGGATCAAGATTAGCAAAAGGCTCATCCAAGATAATCACCTCTGGATTTCCGATAAGCGTAGCGATGATACCCACTTTTTTTTGATTTCCTTTAGAGAGGTCTCTAAGGTATTTTTTGTTGTTGAGGATTTCGTCATTGAAGAACTCTTTGTATTTAGACAACAAGGCATCTACATCGGCTTTGTTTTGTCCTCTTAAATCGCCGATGAAGTAAAAATATTCTTCGGGTGTAAGGTAGCCAATCAAAAAGCTCTCATCGATAAAAGCAGCCGTAAAAGGTTTCCAATCTTCGCTTAAATGAACTTGTACGCCGCCACTAGTTATACTTCCGGTAGAAGGTTGAATAAGGTCCAAAAGCAACGAGAAAAATGTAGTTTTTCCAGCTCCGTTGTTTCCAACAAGTCCAAAGCTTTCACCTTTTTTGATTTCAAGATTTGGAATATTAAGTACGGTTACTCCGTTATATGTTTTGGTAAGATTATTTACTTGTATCATACGTGATAGATTTTAGTGGTTAGTAGGTTAGCTTTCTTGTTGTTTAAATCCTGTAATCATGATGTATTTGCGTTTTCTGTAGCCTTCTACGATAAGTGTCATAAAATAGTTACGCAACAGCAAACAAACGAGTCCGATGATAGCCAACGATAGCGTAGCTATGTCTTTGTCGAAAATCGCATACACTATATACCAAACTCCGATCGGGATAAGAAGTAGCGGAAATCCGATAATCCATTGACTAGCTCCGGTTCCTTGATAGTTCATAAATGGGCTTTTTTCTAAATCAATTCGTTTTTTGTTAAACGAACCCGCATACAGAATTAGCGGAATATTCACTCCAGCATTATAAACCGCACACGCTAAATTCAAGTATAAAATATCTTTTCCGAAATAGATGTACGGAGACGAAATAATCGCCATTACTACTACCGAAAAGTACATCAAGCCCGCTTTTGAAGCTAAGTATTGTTTCAGTGGGATGTTTTGTGACATCATCATCGAATAGTAACCGCTATCCCAAGCAGGGATGAATTGCCCAAAGTTAATCACGAATACTCCGGTGATAAATATGCCTACAAACACCAAGAAAGCAGGAATGTTAAGGTACGTCGGATTCGGATAGAAAAATAATCCATACGCCACAAACAGTAAGCTAACCCAAACCGTAGCTTTAGGTCGTTTGTTTCTCCAAATGAGTTTTAAATCGTTTTGTAAAAAAGGTGCGATAGAACCAAACTTGCGTGTCCAAGTCAAATCTGTAGCTTCAATTTTGGTTGATTTTCCTTTAAGTGAAGCGTCTAAATAGAAATTATTACGCAAATACTTGAAATTCCAAAAGTATAATCCTAGGGCAATCAAAACCGGAACAACAGCAAGATAGGGTTGCTCGAGCAGGAAGTTGAAGATTCCTCCGATAAACTCACTGATTTTGAAGATTTCGAAGTATTCTAATCCAACTAAAGCTAAAACAACGATGGCATAAGGCAAGAATGCTTTTAGGTTTTCGGCAAATTTTTTCTTGATTAAAAAGTTGGTATAATTCGCCATTAGCACCATTGAAATCATCGCTACAATCCAAGCTAGTATTTGAATTGCGGAATAATCGCCTTTTACGATACAAAAAATCCCGAACGGAATAAAAATAATCGTAGCAATCAGGTTGTAAAATGAAAAAATGCTTTTAATCAGCACAAAGTGAATGATCGTTTTGCGGTTGATGTTGTTAATCATCATCGGTTTGATGTCCATCACCGGAAGAGATTGTAAGGTAAAGCGATACACGATTTCCATTACAAACCAAATAGCAATGAAGTTGTTAGCAACTTTCATAGGAACTTGGTCAGGAAAGAACTCTTTAAGAACCGGATATAAGGCGATTCCGACTACTAAACACGAGCCTAAAATGTAAATCGCCAAAAAGCCTAAAAAGATTTTAAGCCCAATGCTTTGTCCGAAGCTCGCCGCTCTGAGAAAAGCTTTCCATTCTAATTGTAAAAAACGTTTGAACATAGTAGTTAGTTAGGAGTTTTCTGTATAAGTAGCAGAAAAGAGAAAAATGTTACAGGTAAACTCAACTTTTGTATGATAATTTTAAGAATAACTAGTAAAAAAAAAGATGCTCAGAGTAATCTGAACACCTTTTCCTACTAAAAAATCAAGAAAGCGAACCCCAACAACCTAATGTTTATCTTTCATCTTCAAGTCAATAGGAGTCTTGACTGAGGAAGTTTAGTTTCAATTATAAAATTAAATTATGGCTAAATAAAATAATCAATTATGGGTAGTGTAAGATGGAAACCTTAAATTGATTGGGGTAAAAGTTCATGTGTTTTATTTCATAGTTTAGGTAGTTGACTTTTATATGGTTTGTGGTAACAAACTAAAATCTAAAAGTTCTCTTTTGCAACAGAAGTCATTGCTAATTCTTAAAAAATTTAAGAATTGTAGGTTGTTATTTTGAATTTAATTGTTTGGTTATAAGTAGGTTGCTTGTTTATGGTGTGTTTTTCTGTAAAAACTAAATATAATCTTATATTTGCTTAAAATAGTGTTGTTTTTGTGAGGTTTTTGATTAATAATAAAGTGATTTTTGGTTTGATTTGCCTTCTGATTATTTGTTCAGGCAACCTTTATGCACAAAATAATCAGGATAGTCTTTCTCAGTATTCCTATTTGCAATTAGATGATTTAATCTATTCGGCTTCTAAAGACTCTTTAAAACAATCCATATATCTTGATTATTACTATCAGAAAGCCAAAAGAGAGAATAATAACCAAGAGATAACGTTCTATTATAGAAACTACATTTTTTTCCACCCTCCCCGAAACCGTGAAGCGTTTATTGATAGTGCTTTTCATTATGCTTATCAAACTAAAGATAAAGGTATAATAGGGAAAGTGTATGTCACCAAAGGAGTCTTGTTTTATAATTTGAAAGATTATCAACAAGCATTAGATAATTACTTAAAAGCTAATTATTATTTTTTACATACCGATGATTTGTACAACAAGTATCGAGTGAAAGTCCTCATCGCATTGCTTAAAAACTATTTAGGGTATTATGAAGATGCAGAGCGCATTTTCAATGAATGTATAACCTACTATAGTAAAAATCAAGATAAATATAATATGCAACGAGGGTATATTTCTTCAATGGAAGGTTTGTCTTGGACGTTAACTAAAACCAATCGAGTAAAAGAAAGTAACAAACTACTAAAACAAGCATTTGATTCGATTCAGAAATATAATATTTCTGAGTTGGATGCTCATTATAATAGGTTCCGTCAAGGGATTAATGATTATTTTTTAGGGAATTATGACCAAGCTATTCAGAGGATTGAACACTATCTTCCGTTTGTTGATCAAAACGAAGATATTGGCTGGGCTACAATAGGTAATTTTTACATCGGAAAATCCTATTGGCAAAAAAAACAACCCGAAAAAGCCTTTGAATATTTTGATAAAGTACATCAAGCGTTTGAAAAACATAACTATACGCATCCGGATTTTAGAGAAGGATATGAATTGCTTATTAATTATTACAAAAGTCGAGGCGATAAAGACAAACAATTAAAATACATTGAGCAGCTAGTAAAAGTGGATAGTTCTTATAATCAGACGCATAAATATTTGGTCGGGCGAATTCATAAAGAATACGAAACGCAAGAATTACTAGATGAAAAACGAAGTTTAGAAGCATCTTTATACGTTCAGAAAAATAAGACGTTACTCATATCGCTATTTGCGTTTTTGATATTTTTAATTAGCGTGATTTCCTACGCTGTACAAAAGAAAAAATCCAAACAAACTGCCAAGCAACTCATTCGAAAAATAGAAGAGGCAACTTTTGCCTCTAATTCGAATAATAAATCCATTGCAGAAGAAAAAGTTATTTACAAAACGCCTCAACTTATCAAAGACGATACAATGCAAAAGTTACTTGCTAAATTGGATGATTTTGAAGTAAAACACAAGTTCCGAAAACCCGATATTTCGTTAGAGAAATTAGCTAAAGAATTCGATACCAATACCACTTATTTATCCACCATTATCAATACGCACAAGAACAAAAAATTCAACGATTATATCAATAGCTTGCGGATTGATTATTTTATGAATGAAGTCATTACCAATAGTGATTCTGAATTTTATAGATATTCTATGGAAGGAATTTCTAAAGACTTAGGATTCAGTAGTTCTGCTGTTTTTTCTAGAGTTTTTCAAAAACAAACTCAAACTACGCCATCACTATTTCTGAAAGAGCTTCGACGTAAAAAACACTTGCTCGAATTGTAACATTTCTGTATCCAATCGTCTTAATTGATAGGAGGTAGACTCATACATCTCCATTTTCTATAAATGTTAATATGTTTGTAAATAAAATACGAAACGCCTCTTTACTTCGTTATTTATATGACTTAACTTTGAGTTCTATTTATCTAATACCTATAAATCAAACAAGCTTATGAATATGAAAAAAATAAAGGTTGCTGTCCTGATGACTTTTGCGGGATATGCATCTTTACAAGCCCAACAATCATTGATTTATACCAGTGACACTGCCGAGTTTTCTAAAGCGCTCATGCTTTATAAAGATAAAAGCTATCAAGCTTCTCAAATTCTTTTCGAAAAAGTAAAAAATAGCACTGACGATACCGAAATTCAAGCCGATTGTGCGTATTATATTGCCAATTGTGCGATTCGTCTAGATCAATTGGGTGCCGATGATTTGATGGAAGACTTCGTTGAAAATTATCCAACCAGCACACGCCAAAATAATGCTTATATCGAAGTTGGAGATTTCTACTTCCAGCAAGGCGCTTATTCACAAGCTTTATCGTGGTTCGAAAAAGTGGATGAAAACCGATTGTCTAACGAGGAAAAAGAGAAATTCTATTTCCAAAAAGGATATGCGCTGTTTAATTCAAAAGACCGTAAACAAGCCGAAAAATACTTCAATCAAGTTTTGAATTCGCAAAAATTCGGAGCGCAAGCCAAGTATTATTTGGGTTATTTGGCGTATGAGGGCGATGACTACAAACAAGCATCGAACTATTTTGACCAAGTGGCGACCCAAGATGAGTACAAAGACAAGCTTTCGTACTTTCAGGCGGATATGAACTTCAAGTTAGGGAATTTCCAAAAAGCTATTGACGAAGGAAAAACCCAACTTCCGAAATCGAATAATGCCGAAAAATCCGAACTCAACAAAATCATCGGAGAAAGTTATTTCAATTTAGGAAAATATGCCGAAGCCATTCCGTATTTGAAAGAATACAAAGGAAAAAATGGCAAATGGACCAATACCGATTTTTACCAATTGGGATATGCGTATTACAAACAAGGCGATTTTGAGAATGCCATTTCGCAGTTCAACAAAATTGTTGACGGAAAGGATTTTGTAGCGCAAAATGCGTATTATCATTTGGGTGAAAGTTATCTGAAAACCAATAAAAAACAACAAGCACTCAATGCGTTTAAAAATGCATCTGAAATGACTTTTGATGCCAAAATCCAAGAAGATGCGCATTTGAATTACGCGAAATTGAGCTACGAAATCGGGAATAACTACCAAAGTATTCCAAGCGTGTTGGCAGGATTTATCGAAAAATATCCAAACAATGCCAATCGTCCGGAAATCGAAAACTTATTGATTAACTCGTACATCACTTCGAAAAACTACAAAGAAGCGCTTAATTTATTAGAGAAAAATAAAAATTTCTCGAACAAAGAAGCTTATCAAAAAGTGACTTTCTACCGTGGATTAGAGCTTTTTACGGACGGAGAATACAATGAAGCATTGAGCTTTTTCAAGAAATCAATTGCTGAACCACGCGATGCGAAATTTGTGGCTCGGGCTACGTTTTGGAAAGCCGAAACCGAATTCACGCTGAACAACTTCCAAGAAGCATTGCTGAGCTTCAAACAATTTGAATCGGATGCCAATGCAGCTACCACACCTGAATTTAAAAATGTAGACTACAATTTAGGTTATACCTATTTCAAGCTGAAAGAATACACCAAATCAGCGGAACATTTCCAGAAATATATTACAACTTCCAAAAATGATGCAGTTCGTTTTGCCGATGCTCATTTAAGGTTAGCGGATAGTTATTTTGTATCCGGAAAGTATTGGCCGGCGATGGAAGCTTACAACAAAGCTATCGAATTAAAAGGTCCGGATTTGGATTATGCGTCGTATCAAAAAGCCATCAGTTATGGTTTTGTGGACAGAGCCGAAAAGAAAATAGAGGAATTAGTTTCGTTTATAGCGAAATTCCCGAAATCACAATACCATGACGATGCAATGTTTGAACTTGGAAATACCTACACCAATTCGAACAAAACTAACGATGCTATTGCTATTTATGACAGACTTATCAAAGACTATCCGAAAAGCAGTTATGTTTCGAAAGCGATCCTAAGACAAGGATTGATTTATTACAATGCCGAAAAAGATGATTTAGCACTGGCTAAATTCAAAAAAGTAGCAGCGGATTTCCCGAATTCTCCGGAAGCGTTGGAAGCCGTAAATACTGCTAAAAATATTTATGTAGATAGCGGAAGAGTAGATGAATATGCCGCTTGGGTAAAAACTCTGAAATATATCGAAGTTAGTGATTCTGAACTCGATAATACGAGTTATGAATCGGCTGAAAAGCAATATTTGCAAAACAATACTAAAGCTGCCATTTCAGGTTTTACAAGCTATTTGAGCAAATTCCCGAACGGATTGCATGCACTTAAGGCAGAATTTTATTTGGCTGAACTCTATTATGCCGATAATCTTCCGAATTTGGCTCAGCCGAATTACGAAAAAGTAATCAATCGTTCTCGTAATCAATTTACCGAACAGGCACTCGTGAGATTGTGTGCAATTCATCTGAAAAAAGAAGATTTCAAAAGCGCCATTCCGGTGCTAAAACGTTTGGAAGTTGAAGCGGAATTCCCGCAAAATATTACGTATTCACAAGCTAATTTAATGCGTTCGTATTACAATAATGAAGATTTTGCCAACACGGTGATTTATGCCGAAAAAGTTTTGGCAAACGACAAAACGGACAATAAAGTAAAAAGTGATGCGCAGATTATGATTGCACGCTCGGCAATTAAAACCGGAGATGAAGCTAAAGCAAAATCTGCATATAAAAAACTGGAAGCTATGGCTCAGGGAGAATTGGCTGCCGAAGCGTTGTATTATGATGCGTATTTTAAAAACAAAGAGAAAAAGTACGAAGATTCGAATAACGTGATTCAGAAATTGACCAAAGATTATTCGGGATATAAATACTTTGCTGTAAAAGGATTGTTGGTGATGGCGAAGAATTTCTATGCGATGAACGACAGCTTCCAAGCCACTTATATTTTGGAAAGCATCGTGAAGAATTTCGCCGAATTTGAAGATGTAGTCATCGAAGCCAAAGCAGAATTGGTAATTATCAAAGCCGAAGAAGCTAAACGAAATTCATCTATCAAACAATAATCAACCCGCTAAGAATTGATTTTATAAATAACGATTCAACTCAAATAAAATGAATAAATTTTCAATATATACCACTTTGTTTTTCGGAGTCTTTTCGCTTGGCGCAATGGCTCAAAAAAGTGATTCTTCAATTGGTTCGGAAGTCGTGAATGTAATCGGGACTTACACACCAACCATTTCAGACGCCTTTAAGGTAAAAGAAACCCCTTCGTTTGAAGACGAAACGGTAACCAATAAAGAACCGATTAACTATTCTATTTCATCTTTTCCGGTAGCATCAACTTTTACTCCAAATAAAGGTAAGGCGGAACAAGTACAAAAAGCCGAAAAAGAAAAATATTTTAGCAATTATGCTACGTTAGGAATCGGGAATTACGGAACCGTTTTGGGTGAATTATACGTAACTCATAATCTTAATCGAAACGAATATATCGGTGGGATGCTAAGACATCATTCTTCACAAGGCGGAATTAACGATGTAGTTTTGGATGATTTCTTTTACGATACTTCTTTGGATTTAACCTACGCTAAATTCGAAAAAGAATACAATTGGAAAGCCGATATAGGTTATCAAAATCAAGTGTATAACTGGTATGGACTTCCGGTTAAACAAGTAGATTTCACCGAAGAACAAATTGGCTCTATAGACGAAACGCAAACCTACAATTCATTCCATGTAGGAGGAAAACTAAACATGCTTGAAAGCATTTTTAACGGAGGTGAAGTGTATTTCAAAAGATTTTGGGATGCTCAACAAAGTGCTGAAAACCGTTTTTGGATTAAGCCGACTTTTGATGTTCCGGTTTCTGATTTTGATATTAAATCCGACTTGATATTGGATTATGTAGGTACAACTTATGAGAAAAATTTGGCCGGAAATGCAGATTTGAAATATTCATATTTTAATATCGGATTACAACCTCATGTATTGTATCAAATGGATGATTTATCGCTCAGAGCAGGAGTAGGGCTATTTTATAGCGCCGGAAAGTTCAACAATGAATCGGACAACAAGTTTTTTGTCTATCCGCAAGTGCAACTTTCGTATAAAGTAGTGGGCGATTTGATGATTATGTATGCCGGAGCCGAAGGTTCATTAGAACAAAATTCATATGCAGATTTGGTGGATGAAAATCCGTTTATCGCGCCAGGACAACCACTCGCGCCAACCAACAGACAATACGAAATTTATATCGGAGCAAAAGGAAAACTAGCTTCAAATGTGGCTTATAACGTAAAAGGTTCATTTATGAACGAAGAGGATAAATTACTTTATACTTCTTTTTATGACGATACCGTTGCTAATACCGAAGGATTTGCGTTCGGAAATTCAATGGGAGTGATGTATGACAATGTAAATACTGTTCGCATTTCCGGAGAAATCAAAGCAGATATCAACAAAAACTTTTCGGTAAATGCAGGGGGTAAGTTTAATGCTTATTCAACCGAATTTCAAGAAGAAGCTTGGTATTTACCGACTTTAGAACTTTCTGCCGGAGCTGATTTGGCAGTGAACGAGAAATTGTCTTTCAATACTAATATCTTTTATGTAGGTGAAAGAAAAGCTTTTGCAACCTATAACACAACTCCGTATGAAGTAAAACTTGATGGTTATGTAGATATCAATCTGAGAGCCGATTATAAATTAAACCAACGTTTCAGTGTGTTTTTGAAATTGAACAACATTGCAGATCAGAAATACGAAAAATGGTTGAATTATCCGGTCCAAGGCATTCAAGTTATGGCAGGAGCCGGATATAAATTTGATTTTTAAAAATCCATAGTTTTTTATATTTTTTTAAAGATGTCCCAAGCTTAGGCTTGGGATTTTTTTTGTTTAAATTTTTTAGTGCTAATATTTTCTGATTCCATAGCTTTTCAACTTGTGTGTTTTGTTTTTTATTTTAAATTTGGAAAATTGTTCGCTAAAATGAGTATTGATTTGGCGGATTCTTGATAAAAACCAAATAAAATCAAACCTTTCTTAATATGTTTTTAGGCTATGAAAGACAATTTCGCACAGAATAGCTTACCGAGTTTGGATTTACAGCCCAACTATACTTTTTTGGACTTGCCCCAATTTCGAAGACCTGAAAATCTTAATTGTGTCGAGCAACTTTTGGACGACCACATCCAAAACGGAAAAGGAGATAATGTTTGTATCCGAACTTTTGATGAGGTTTGGACGTATCGAGATTTATACGAAAAAGCCAATCAAATTGCTCACGTTTTAGTCGAAGATTTAGGCTTAGAATCCGGAAATCGAGTGTTGATTCGCTCTTGCAACAACCCGATGATGGTAGCCTGTTGGTATGCTGTACTAAAAGCAGGCGGAATTGTCGTGGCTACCATGCCTTTACTTCGTTCGAAAGAATTAAAAACCCTAATTGATTGTGCCGAAATTTCACATGTTTTGTGTGATGCTGATTTGGCTGACGAGATGAATCTGGTACAATCTGATTTTTTGAAAAAAAGCTGTTTTTATGGTGATGGTGAGCTTGAGAAACTGATGGAGTCGAAACCTACGAATTTCGAGAACTATTCTACCAAAGCCGAAGATGTAGCCATAATCGGATTTACATCGGGCACGACCGGAAATCCGAAAATGACCGCTCATTATCATAAAGATATGCTGAATATTTGCGAAGCTTTCCCGAAATATTCATTGCAACCCACTGAAAAAGATATTTTTACCGGGAGTCCGCCCATTGGATTTACGTTTGGGCTTGGCGGATTGGTTTTGTTCCCGATGTATTTCGGAGCAAGTACGTTTTTAATCGAAAAACCTTCGCCTGATTTGCTTTTAGAAGCCATCGAAAAACACAAAATCACGACTTGTTTTACGGCTCCAACGGCTTGGAGAATTCTTACAGAGAAATCCAAAGATTATGATTTATCAAGTTTGAGAAAATGTGTTTCAGCAGGAGAAACCCTTCCGCTAAAAATTTGGGAAGACTGGTACAAAACCACCGGACTGAAAATCATTGACGGAATCGGAGCGACCGAAATGTTGCATATTTTTATTTCTTCGAATCAGGAGAATATGCGTCCGGGAGCAACCGGAGTTGCCATTACAGGCTACGAAGCCAAAATTATTGACGAGAACGGAAACGAATTACCCGCTAACCAGCACGGAAGATTGGCTGTTCGTGGAATTACAGGTTGCAAATATCTCAACCGAACCGAAAAACAAGAAGAGTACGTTCAAAACGGTTGGAATCTGACAGGTGATATTTTCCGAAAAGACGAAGATGGTTATTTCTGGTTTGTAGCTCGTGGCGACGATATGATAATCTCTTCTGGCTATAATATTGCGGCTATTGAGGTAGAAAGCGTGCTTTTAACTCACGAAGAAATCTTGGAATGTGCCGTTGTCGGACTTCCGGATGAAGAACGAGGAATGTTGGTGTGTGCCAATATCGTACTGAAAAATCAAAAAAATGCTTGTGACGAACTGGCAAAATCCATTCAAAATTGGTTTAAAGAAAATGCCGCTCCGTATAAATACCCGAGAGTGATTAACTTTTTGGATAAATTACCAAAAACCGAAACAGGTAAGATTCAGCGATTTAAGTTGAAATAGTTAGATTTGAGTATTGAGATAATAGATTTTAGACGATGAGTTATTTTATAAAACAAGAGAAAATACGTTTCCAACATATTGATTATGCTGGGATTGTGTTTTACCCGAGATTTTTAGAGATGTTGAACTGTTTGGTTGAAGATTGGTTTGAAGAAGCCTTAGACAGACCTTTTTCGAAAATGCACGAAACCAACGGAATCCCGACTGTAGATTTAAAAGTACAGTTCAAAAAAGCTGCCCGTTTGGGTGAAACACTAACCAAAAAACTCTGGGTAAAAGAACTAAAATCTTCGTCTATGATTTGTGGTTTCCGATTTGAAGACGAAAGTGGAAATACCTGTGTGGAAGGCGAAGTTACTCTAGTGAACGTAAAAATCGCTGAAGACAGAAACAGCATTAAAGCTGAGGCTTTTACGGAAGAAATGAAAAATAAAATAAGTAAATTTACCATCTAAATGAATACTACAGCTCAACAAATAGCCAATCGTTTTAGAGAAGTTATCCTAAACGGAACTTGGATTGCTAACACCAATTACAAGGACCAATTGGTTGGGCTAGATTGGAAAATTGCCACTCAAAATGTAGATTCTTTAAATACAATTTCTGTTTTGGCTCAACACATCCATTATTACATTTCAGGAATTTGGAATGTTTTTAATGGAGGCGAACTAGAGATTCGAGATAAATTCAGTTTTGATTTTCCTCCTATTCAATCACAAGAAGAGTGGGACAATTTTTTAAATAGATTTTGGAACGATTCCGAACGTTTTGCCTCATTGGTAGAACAAATGACAGCCGAACAACTCAACGAAAGTTTCGTTGATGAAAAATACGGAAGTTATGCTCGAAATATCGAAGCGATGATAGAGCATAGTTATTATCATTTAGGACAGATTGTTCTTATAAAAAAGATATTATTAAAAAATAAATAAGATTGACTAGTGAAGTCTTAGTACTTAATACTTCAATCTTAATACAAATAATTATGGATTTCAAAAAATTTAAAGCCGCAACCGTTCAAACTGCTCCCGTTTTTCTAAACGTAGAAAAAACGATTGACAAGGCTATTTCTTTTATCAAAGAAGCGGCTCAAAACGGAGCAAAACTCATTGCTTTTCCGGAAGTATTCATCGCTGGTTATCCTTACTGGAACTGGATTATGACTCCTGTGCAAGGCAGTAAATGGTTTGAGGAATTGTATAAGAATTCGGTAGCTACCGATGATGCCGTAATGCAAAAACTCTATAAAGCGGCCAAAGATTTCGATATACACATCGTTATTGGAATCAACGAAAGGGGCAAAAGCTACGGAGAGATTTACAACACGAATCTCATCATCGACAATAAAGGAAACCTTATCGGAAGACACCGAAAGTTAGTACCTACTTGGGCAGAAAAACTCACTTGGACATCGGGAGACGGTTCTTCTTTAAAGGTTTATGATACCGAAGTAGGCCCTATCGGAACCTTGGCTTGTGGAGAAAACACCAATACGCTGGCAAGATTTACTTTGCTCTCTCAAGGGGAATTGATTCACATTGCCAATTATATTTCACTTCCGGTTGCTCCGCCTGACTACGATATGGCAGAAGCCATTAAAATCAGAGCAGCAGCTCATTCGTTCGAAGGAAAACTCTTTACGATTGTTTCGTGCTCGACCATTTCTAAAGAAATAATGGAAAGGTTAAAACCGGAAGTTCCGAACGTAGAAGAATTATTATCGAGAAAGAGCAGTGCTTTTTCCGGTTTTATCGGGCCAAACGGAGCCGTTATCGGACAACCGCTTATTGATGACGAGGGTATCATTTATGCTGAAATCGATTTGGCAAAGTGCATTCAACCTAAACAAATGCACGACATTTTGGGGCATTACAACCGCTTCGACATCTTTGATTTAAGAGTGAATGTAGCTCCGACTAAGAAAATAACTTTTGTAGAAAATAATGAATAAATCCAACTCCGACAGAGTTCTAAACTCTGTCGGAGTTAAAAATTATTAAACACCAACTAAAACTATGGATGCAAAATATTCAGATGACATTTACGGAAGAGCTCGAGTAAAAGACACTCCGGAGCTCGAAGCTTATTACAAAGAACTGGAAGGTTTAGGAGCCGGTGCTCTTTGGACAGTGGCTAACGATATCGAACCTTGGGAACCTCGAAGCAGTTCGGTTCCGATGTTGTGGAGATATGAGGATTTAAGACATTTAGTTTTGAAATCTTCGGAACTCGTAACTCCTGAGCAAGCAGGGCGTAGGGTGGTATATTTGGTAAACGACAAACGTCGTGATGTAAGTGCTGCTGTGGGGTGGCTTTATACCGGAATTCAGGTAACACGCCCGGGAGAATTTACTTCAGCTCATCGTCACAAGGCTTCTGCCTTGCGTTTTATTATGGAAGGCGAAGGCGGTTATACCGTTGTGGACGGAAATAAAATTATGCTCGAAGTAAACGATTTTGTGATTACACCAAATTCCACTTGGCACGAACACGGAGTGGAAGCGGGAGGAAAAACCTGCATTTGGCAAGACGGATTGGATATTCCGCTTGTGAATGCTCTAGAAGCTAATGATTATGCGGTTTTGGATGGTACTCAAGAGTTAATTGCTCCAATAAATCACTCTGTGATGACGTATGGAGGAACAGGACTTATTCCGCCTGATAAAGAATGGGACAAACCGTATTCGCCACTCTTTAAATATTCTTGGAAAACCGTTTATCCGGCTCTTTTGGAAGCTGAAAAAGTGAATGAACCAAACCCTTTTGACGGAATCATTATGCAATACAGCAATCCACTGACGGGTGGTCACGTAATGCAGACTATGGGAGCTTCGATTCAATTGTTACCAAAAGGATTCAAAGGAAAAGCGCACAAACACACAGGTTCTTTTGTATATCAATGTGCTAAAGGGAAAGGATATTCCATCATCAACGGAAAACGCTTCGATTGGAAAGAGCGAGACATCTTTTGTGTACCTTCTTGGGCTTGGCACGAACACCACAACCTGTCAGATACCGAAGATGCTTGCCTATTCTCTTTCAACGATTTACCTGTAATAGAAAAGTTAGGATTGTATCAAGATAGAGTATACATCGAAAATGATGGAAATCAGAAAGTCAATTAATTTTTCAAGATAAACCTTAAATATGACATTAGCGGAGTATGTAAAAAAGAGGAATGGTGTTCCGATGGGAGATTCAAATTCATTAAAAAATAATTTGTACAAATCTCTTGGAGCAAAGAATTTCTCTACTTTTTGGAACTATTGGAATCCTATTTTTGGATATTATTTAGGGAAAAAAGTATTTAAACCTCTAAAGAAAATAATTCCTATCTCTCTATCATTGATTTTAACGTTTATCTTTTGCGGATTGATTCACGATTTTGTCATCACTATTACTAGAGGAAAAATATCATTTTTCTTTTCTGTTTGGTTTTTACTAATGGGAATTTTTGTTTTTCTTTCTAAATATTTCCGATATGATTTATCTCAAAAAGCATGGATTTTCCGAACTACAGTAAATTTATCTATAATTACTTTTTGTTTACTTTCAACAATTTACCTTAATACAATCTTGAAATTTCACTAAAATAAATAACAAATGAAACTCTTAACCTATTTAACTTCAGACAACGAGCAGCGAGCTGCCTTTATACATAACAATAAAGCCATAGACATCGGCGATTTCGGAGAAGTGGCAAACTTTCCGTTGCCTTCTACGATATTGGAACTCATTGATATGGGATTCGAAGTAATTGACGAAATCCATTCTCTTTTAGGCGATGTAACAGAAGTAGAGCTAAACGAAATCAGTTATGATTTGGACGAAATTCAAATCTTAGCACCCATTCCGAAACCTCGAAAAAACATTATCGGAATCGGATTGAATTATACCGAGCACGTGGCCGAAAGTGCTAGAACATTAGACACTACGGGAAAATTACCTCAAAAACCGATTATCTTCTCTAAACCACCTACAACGGTTACAGGACCCAATACCAATATTTTACTCAATCCAAACTTAACTCAACAACTGGATTGGGAAGTGGAATTGGCTGTGGTAATTGGGAAAAAAGGAAAATACGTAGCCAAAGAAAACGCTATGGATTACGTTTTCGGTTATACGATTATCAACGATATTTCGGCTCGTGACTGTCGTCGTGAAGGGCAATGGATTGTATCAAAAGGACAAGACACCTTTGCTCCGATGGGCCCTTATTTAATCACTAAAGACGAAATCGAAAATCCACATAATTTGAATCTGTCGCTAAAGCTCAATGGAGTGGAAAAACAAAATTCCAATACGAAATTTATGCTTTTCAACATAAACGATTTGATTGAGGATTTGAGCACCGTTTTCACTATCGAACCGGGAGACATCATCGCTACGGGAACTCCGGCAGGTGTGGGAGCAGGCCGAAATCCACAAGAATGGATGAAAGATGGAGATGTTGTGGAATGTTATGTGGAGAAAATCGGAACTATAATCAATACTATTAAGGAAATATAAAATATATGGATAATAAAACAGTAACCCTCACCGCTAATCCAGATATCGATTTTTTATTTGGTCTATTTGGAGGGAGACCAATACCAACAAAACAAGATAAGTTTGCCCCTATTGAAGTGATTAGTATTGATGAACAAGGAAATGAAACATTATTAAATAATTTCTATATAAAAAATCCAAAAGCAGAAGACATTGATGGAATAAGCAAAAAGTTAAAAGAAGCTGCTAATGATGTTTTTAAAGGAGGGATTATTAAAAAACCAAATCATATAGAAGTTATTATCTCAATATCTATAACTGAAAAAAGATTTAAAGAGGTTGATGTAGATAATCTTGCTAAATATGTTTTAGATAGTTTAAATGGTATTGCTTATGAAGATGACTCTCAAGTTGTAAGTTTAATATGCAAAAAACATATTCATCCAATGAAAATGAATGGGATTATGATTGGAATAACAAAGTTAAGTGAAATTAGAAAAGGAGTTTTAAAAGATTTATACTTATATAAAGCGAAAAATAATGAAAAAATATAGAATCGGTCAAATAGTTCCGTCGTCTAACGTTACGATGGAAACCGAAATTCCGGCTATTTTCAGAGCCAGAGAAACCATTTTGCCGGAACGATTTACGTTTCATTCCAGTAGAATGCGAATGAAAAAAGTAACTAAAGAAGAACTTGAAGCGATGGATGCAATGAGCCTCAAGTGTGCTATCGAACTTTCGGATGCTCACGTGGATGTGATGGGTTATGCTTGTTTGGTGGCGATTATGAGTATGGGACGTGGTTATCACTGCGTTTCGGAAGTAAATCTGCATCAGGAAACCATTGCCAACGGCTTTCCAACTCCGATTGTCACTTCTGCAGGAGCGCTCATCAACGGATTGAAAGTATTGGAAGCAAAAACTATTTCGATTATTACACCATATATGCGTCCGCTAACCGATATGGTGGTGGATTATATCGAAAATCAAGGTTTTAAGGTAAAAGAAAGCATTGCTTTGGAAATTCCTGACAACCTTGAAGTAGCAGCCCAAAACCCGATGAATCTTTTGGAAATCTACAAACAATTGGATTTAACCGGAGTAGATGTACTAGTCGCTTCGGCTTGTGTGCAAATGCCTTCTTTAGAGGCCATTGACAAAATCGAGCAAGAAATCGGTATTCCAGTGACTTCGGCAGCTGTTTGTACGACTTACGAAATGATGAAAAAACTCGGTATCCAAGCTCAATCTACCATTGGTGGAAGCTTACTTAGCGGAAAATATTAAGTATTTTTTACTTTATCAACTATTTGTCAGAAACAAAAAACGCTTATATTTGCACCTCTCAAAATTTGAGTTATTATTCAAATTTTAAAGGCCACGTGGAGAAATTGGTAGACTCGCCATCTTGAGGGGGTGGTGCTGCAAGGCGTATGGGTTCGAATCCCATCGTGGTCACTGAAAATAAAAAAGTCCAACTACTCAGTTGGACTTTTTTATTTTTAATTGATTTCTATTTCTAGATTGTCGTATGCTACAAACACATTCTCTGGTAATTTCTCTTGAACTTCATCATGAAAGCCAAGCATCGGGCTGATGTGCGTCAAATAAGCTTTTTCAGGTTTGATTTCGTTAATGAAATCCAGAGCTTCACTTAGGCTAAAATGCAAATCGTGAGGTTCTTCGCGAAGGGCATTAATGACCAACACTTTTACGCCTTTGAGTTTTTCGTATTCTTTTTTATCAATGGTTTTGGCATCGGTGATATAGACAAAATCTTTGATTCTAAAACCAAAAATTGGTAGTCTCCCGTGCATGATATTGATTGGAATAATTTCTTGATTAGAAAGGACAAAATTTTTATCTTCTTCAATAACAAAGGGATTTACTTCCGGCGCTCCGGGATAGCGATTTTCGGTTTCAAAAATGTAATCAAAACGTCTTTGGAGCGAATCTAGCACGCGTTTGTGTAAATAAATCGGAATTTTCCCTTGACGATGACAAAGTGGACGTATATCGTCCAATCCGGCAGTATGGTCGGCGTGCTCGTGCGTAAATAGAATTCCGTCTAATTGGGTACAGCCGCTAGTGAGCATTTGTTGCCTAAAGTCCGGACCACAGTCGATGATATAAGTATATTCATCCCACTGTACTAAAACCGAAACTCTAAGGCGTTTGTCTTTTGGATTTTGACTTAAACAGACAGGGTGGGAGCTTCCGATAATGGGAATTCCTTGTGATGTACCTGTGCCTAAAAATCGTATTTTCAAAACCTAAAATGCTTTATAAGAGTTTACTTTAAAGAACAATCATTTTTCAAATGATAGTTTAAATTCGTAAGTTTGCAAAAATAAACATTTTTAAGCAGAATTAATCTTGGAAGAGGAAATCATTCTAAAAGGGGACAGAAAAATTCAGTCCATTCCGTCAATCGAAGACAAAGCACTTCGTATTAACCTAAACAATGATATTTACGGAACATTTGCAGAAATTGGAGCAGGTCAAGAAACTGTAAGGCATTTCTTTAGAGCTGGAGGTTCGTCAAAAACCATCGCTAAGGCAATGTCTGCCTATGATAAAGATTTTAGTGATGCTATTTATGGCGTAGAAGACGATGGGCGTTATGTGACCGAATCGCGCCTGAAAAAAATGTTGACACACGAAATCGCTCTTATCGAACATCGATTAAATCGTGATAAACACCCGAATAAACTCTTTTTTAGTTTTGCTAATACAGTAGCCACTATTGATTTTGCTAAGCAATTCAAAGGTCACGGATGGGTGGGTATTCGTTATCAGATTGAACCAAATCAGGAATATAACGAGATTGTTCTCCATATCAGGTTCAAAGAAAACGATTCACACTTGCAACAAGAAACTCTGGGGATTCTTGGGGTAAATCTGATTTATGGCGCGTTTTATAAGTATAACAACCCGAAAAAGTTACTTAAATACCTTTACGACCATTTAAGTAAAGATCAGTTAGAGATTGATACCATTAATTTTTCCGGTCCTTTATTCAAAGACGTGGATAACCGTTTGATGAGTTTACAACTCGTAAAAAACGGAATGACAGAAGCGGTGATGTTTAGCCCGGATGCTAAAAATATTCTTCCGGCAAACGTGCTTTACCGAAAAAACATTTTGGCGCTTCGCGGAAGTTTCCGTCCGGTGACAAAGGTGAACATGGACATGTATCAGAAGTCCTTGGAAATGTTTTTACAAGAGAAAAAGGTCGATAAAGAAAATACATTGGTCGTATTTGAAATCACTTTGTCCAATCTTCGTTCGGAAGGAGAAATTGACGAAAAAGATTTTATGGATAGGGCAGAATTGCTTTGTTCGTTAGGACAAACGGTAATGATTTCGAATTTCCAAGAATATTATCGCGTCGTGGAATATTTCTCGGAATATACCAAAGCACGTATGGGAATCGCGATGGGAGTACCTAATTTAGTCGATGTATTCGACGAAAAATACTACAGACATTTATCAGGAGGAATTCTAGAGGCTTTCGGAAAATTGTTCTACCGCGATTTAAAAGTATTTTTATATCCGATGTTAGACGAAGAGGGCAATGTTATTACTTCTGAAAACATGAAAGTACATCCGCGAATGCAAGAATTATACAGATTCTTTAAATTCAACGGAAAAGTATTGGATATTACAGATATTGATACCAATAACCTTACGATTTTCTCGCGTCAGGTGCTGAAAATGATTGGCAATAAAGAGTCAGGTTGGGAGAGCATGCTACCCGAAGGTATTGCCGATTTGATAAAGCAACATCAATTATTTGGATACGAAGATTAAACTTTTTCGAGTTTATCAAGCGATACAATAGACGTAAATAAGCCATAGTTCACTGTGGCTTTATTTTTTTCTATTTTATCAATCGTGCCGATAGCTTTCCCGTCAATCATACGCGCTCTATCTCCAATTTTGAGCGGAATTTTAGGTTTGTTGAGTTGCTCTTCTTTGGCTTTTTGCTTCTGGATTTTCTTTTCTTCGCGGATTTGTTCTACTTTTACCTCAACCTCTTTCAGAACTTGTTTTTCTTTCTGTTCTTTTTCTTTCTTTTCTTTCGGAAGGAGTTTTTTGCGCTTGGAGTTTTCGATTTCTATCGTTTTTAAAAGCTCGCCGATAAGCGTTTTTTTATCTTTGTTATTGAAATATTTTTCCGACAAATCATCGAGTTTTTGCCCTAAGTAAATAAGTCGTTGATTAGCATCATACAACTCTTGATAGCTTTCGAGTTTTTGCTTGATTTTAAGGTTGATATCTTCTAATTTCTTACTTTCTTCGCGGGCTTTAACTTCTTCTTCCTTTAAGTTTTGCGAAGTTTTTTCTAGCTTCGAACGTTCTTTCTGTAGGTTGGCAATAGTTTTATCAAAACGAACTTTAGACTTTTCGATTTTCTTTTTTGCTCGATTGATAAGCCCATACGGAATACCATTTTTCTGCGCCACTTCAAAAGTAAAGGAACTTCCGGCTTGCCCTAAAACCAATTTGTACATCGGCTCGAGTGAACGCTTGTCAAAAAGCATATTAGCATTAGTAGCGAATTCCAATTCATTGGCAAGCATTTTCAGGTTAGTGTAATGTGTGGTGATAATCCCGAATGCCTCACGGTGATAAAATTCTTCCAAAAATACTTCAGCAAGTGCTCCACCGAGCTCCGGATCAGAACCTGTACCAAATTCATCTATCAAAAACAAAGTTTTCTCATTGCATTTTTTGAGAAAATAATTCATGTTCTTGAGGCGATAACTGTAAGTACTCAAATGATTTTCAATCGATTGATTATCGCCAATATCCGTTAATATTCTATCGAATAAGAATGTAGAACTTCTTTCATGTACAGGAATGAGCAATCCGCATTGTAGCATAAGTTGAAGTAGTCCAATGGTTTTAAGCGTAATGCTTTTACCTCCGGCATTAGGTCCAGAAATTACTATGATTCGATTTTCATTGGTAAGTTCAATCGTTTGCGGATAAGTCGGTTGTTTTTTCGCTTTATTATTTAATAGTAAAATCGGGTGGTAGGCTTCTCGGAAATACAACTTCTTTTCTTCCGAAATTTCGGGTAATACACCGCCAATTTTCTGAGCATAACGCGCTTTGGCATACACCAAATCTACATGGCTCAAAAACTCGTAATAATCCCAAAACAAAGGAACATAGAGGCGAATTTCACTCGATAATTGAAGAAGAACTTTTTTGATTTCTTGTTTTTCTTCGTACAGCAAATTATTGAGTTCTCGTGTGAGTTTTAGCGTAGCATCCGGCTCTATGTAAACAATACTTCCGGTTTTAGAAGAACCCAATACGCTTCCTTTTACTTTTTTGCGATACATGGACAGTACTGCCAACACACGCGTGTTGTCAATCACACTTTCTTTGATATCGTCCAAATATCCGTTCGATTGAGCCGAAGTCAGTGCAATTTGGAAACTTTGATTGATTTTGCCTTTAATTTCCTTGAGTTCTTTGCGAATAAGCTCCAATTCAGGCGAAGCATTGTCTTTTACCTCGGCATATTTATCGATTTTGTTCTCGATTTTTGTGGTAATCTCTTTGGTAAATTCTACATCTGCTGAACGCTTATACAAAGCCGGATAATAATCCTGAAACTTCTTGAGGAACAAAAGCAAGGTATTCGCCGTTTTGGATAATTCGGATAACTCTTTAAATACAGGTGCATCCAAATAACTATCTTCGATAGCCAATAGTTTTAGTTCTTCTCGCAAATCATTAAAATTGTGATTCGGGAAGACATTATCATTATCAAAAGACGAAACGTACTCTGATGTCTGTGCCAGCTCTTCGAGTAGTTGTTCTTTACGGCGAAAAGGTTTTATTTCTAAGGATTTCTCTTTACCTAAATCGGTTTGACAAAGTTCAGAAACCGTAGTAAGTACGGTCTGAAATTCGAGATCCTGATATGTTTTGGAATGAATATTCATGCTATTTTAACTAGGGTAACCAATTATAGTTCTACCCCAAAACTTCCTAAGTAATATTCTTCCAAAAAGAAATTAGAATTCGAATTATAGAACGACACATTTTTCAGTGTGATATGATGTTTATACCCGATTAATTCGCTAGTTACTTGATCAAAAACTTCTTCGGTTTCCACTTCAATGATTCCGGATTCATCCATCACGCCATCGGCTATATACCATTCTTCTACTACATTTGGTGAAGTCTGCGGAATGGTGGAGCAAAAGTAATTACCGGTAATATTAGCGTCAAAAACTCTGTAGATTACGCGATTTGTAGTTCCGTTGATATAAGCGATTCGAGGAGTTCCTTCGGTGGGTTCGTTTTCAAATAAACTTTGTTCTGCCTCCAATACAATGCTTTCTTTAGCATTGAGTTTGTACAACAAATTATTAGTGTTACAAGTCAATAAATTGTCGGTGAAATTAAACTTTACCAAATTTGGCGTAGTATAGTTTCCGAAAACATATTCGTCAAAAATCAGTTGTGAATTTCCCTTTGAAAATTTTACATCTTTTAAAGTGATGTGGTGTGTATATCCAGTAATACCAAGAATTCCTCCGTTTTCAGAGTTGTGGTTAGCATAAGTTCTAATTTCGATAATAGCTCCAGCAATGGCAGTCCATTCTTCTTGTACAGACGGATTAAATGGCGCAATCGAAGCACATAAATCACTTGAAGATATGTTTGAGTTATATCTACGGTAAAGCAGTTTATCTGATGATTGTAAGGTATAAACGAGCGGGATGATTTCGTTATTCTCATCTCGGTTTTCCATGTTTCTGAAATTAGATAGAGGAATGTCCAATATTAGAACTTCACTTCCGTCAACTTTATAAATAAAAGTGTTTTCTGTGCATTTGCTTACGTTTTGGTTCTGAAAGTTAAACGTAGTAACGCTCATATCACCATCATCACATGAAGTCAACAGAAATAAAAAACTAAGAATTCCGAATATACGATACATAAAATATAAGTTTATACAAAAGTAGGTTTTTAGTTTGATTAACCAATTACTTGAAGCTTCGCAAAACGAAGAATCAGTTTTTTAAGTCCTCCGACATCAAATAATATTTCGGCTTTTTTGTCGGCGCCCACACCTTCGAGATTTACGATTTTTCCTTTTCCGAAGCGTTCATGCAAGACGATATTCCCGACTGCGAGTTTGCTGTCTGAAGCCGATTCCATACTAGGCGTGTCACTCCCAGAAGATGGTTTTAGTTTACGAAGGTTGCGTACCGTATCGGGTTTTTGCATATCATCGGTTGCCCATTTCGGCGGAATACCGCTTGCTGGTTTCACTTGACGCAATTTCGACTTATCCACATCTCCGAAAATATCAATATTCATACTTGGCTTATAACGATAGCCTTTGTTTAAATCCGGGTTAGAATATTCGAGGTATTTATCGTCTATTTCTTCGATAAATCGGGAGGGTTCACAATCCACCAATTTTCCCCATTTATAGCGACTTTGCGAATAGGAGAGATAGGCCTGATGCTCCGCTCGGGTAAGCGCGACATAAAACAGACGTCTTTCTTCTTCGAGTTCGGTTCTCGAGTTCAAACTCATGGCATTCGGAAACAAATCTTCTTCTAGCCCAACAATAAACACGTGCGGGAATTCTAATCCTTTGGCAAGGTGAATGGTCATCATTGCTACGCGGTCATCATCACCGGTATCTTTGTCCAAATCGGTAGCTAAAGCCACATCTTCAAGGAATTCTGATAGATTTCCGGTCGCCCCATCGACTTCTTTTTGTCCTTCAATAAAGTCTTTGATACCGTTCAAAAGTTCTTCGACGTTTTCCATACGTGCCACATCTTCGGGCGTGGTAGCTTCTTTTTTCAGCTCTTGGAAAAGTCCTGATTTTTTGGTTACATAATCAGCCGTATAAAAAGCATCGTTGTTTTCGCTTATAATCTGAAAACTCTTAATCATCGTTACGAAATCCTGTAAACGCTGTTTAGTTGGTCCGTTGAGCTTCAAATCGATTTTGTCGATGTTTTCCATCACTTCAAAAATCGAACGTTTGTAATGATTGGCTGCAATGGTTAACTTTTCGAGTGTAGTGTCCCCAATTCCGCGCGTCGGATAATTGATGATTCTCACCAAAGCCTCTTCGTCTTTCGGATTGATAACTAAACGCAAATACGACAATACATCTTTGATTTCTTTGCGTTGATAGAACGATAATCCGCCGTAAATTCGATACGGAATATCACGTTTTCTAAGAGCATCCTCAATCGCTCTGGATTGTGCATTGGTACGATAAAGTACAGCAAATTGTCCGTTGAGGAGTTGATTACGCATTTTTTGTTCAAATATAGTAGACGCTACAAAACGACCTTCTTCGGCGTCGGTAAGGCTGCGATGAACTTTTATTTTACCTCCATCTTCGTTGTCTGTCCAGACGTTCTTCTCGAGTTTGACTTTATTTTTTTCGATAACGCTATTTGCTGCTTCAACGATATTACGTGTCGAACGGTAGTTTTGTTCCAAACGATAGGTTTGTACGTTCGGGTAATCGCGCTGGAAGTTCAAAATATTGTTGATATTGGCTCCGCGGAACGCATAAATACTTTGCGCATCATCACCTACCACACAAATGTTGTGAAAGCGATCTGAAAGTGCCTTTACAATCAAATACTGCGAATGGTTGGTATCTTGATACTCATCCACCAAAATATAACGAAAACGATTTTGATATTTCGCCAATACATCCGGATGAACGTTCAAAAGTTCATTGGTTTTGAGTAGTAAATCATCAAAATCCATCGCTCCGGATTTGAAGCAACGCTCCACGTAATTCTGGTAAATTTCGCCCATACGTGGCTTTTTGCTCATCGCATCAGCTTCTTGCAATTCCGGATTGTTGAAGTAGGCTTTAACCGTAATCAAGTTGTTTTTGTAAGACGAAATTCGGTTCAGCACTTGCTTGGGTTTATAGACATCTCGATCGAGTTGCATTTCTTTGATGATAGCACCAATGAGGCGTTGCGAGTCTTGGGTGTCATAGATGGTGAAGTTCGACGGATAGCCCAATTTTGCACTTTCAGCTCGGAGGATTTTAGCAAAAACTGAGTGAAAAGTACCCATCCAAAGGTTTTTAGCCTCGTTATTACCTACAATTTGAGCGATACGCGATTTCATTTCGCGCGCCGCTTTGTTGGTAAAGGTAAGCGCTAGAATATTAAAAGCATCTACATCTTGGCTCATCAGATTGGCAATCCTTACGGTAAGCACACGGGTTTTCCCGGAACCGGCACCTGCAATTACAATCATTGGCCCGTCTTTTTGCAACACGGGCGCGCGTTGAGCTTCGTTGAGTTGGCTTATATATTGTTGAATTTTCTCTGACATGGATTGGGTTTTAAGCAAACACCAAAATTAGTGATTATCAGAGCAAGGTGCAACTCTAAATTTGAATGAGTTACTCCACCTCAAAAATCGTCAATCCCACACGGAATTTAGGTTCGATATACGTGCTTTTCGGAGGCATAATTAGTCCTAAATCTGCAATTTTTTTGATTTCGGATATATCGGTTTTGTGCATCAAGAAAGCTACTTTGAACTCCTCGTTATCGACTTTGTTTTTAAGTTCAATCACCGATTGTTTACCTGATAGGTATTCGATGCGTTGGTCGGTGCGCAAATCTTCAATTCCTAAAATAGGGTGGAGCACAAAGTCATACAGAATCTGAGTGTTCAGGCTTTGCAGTACATTGTCTTTATCCACTTGGTTTTCTCGAAGCTCTAATTTATAGAATTCTCCGTCGAGGTACATACCAAAACTAAATTTCTCTTCGGGTGTATAGAGCGTTTGTCCTTTGTTTTCGATATGAAAATGTTTGGTTAGTAACTTCAAAAATTGCTTTTGAGTATAACCGTTCAGGTCTTTGATGACACGGTTGTATTCGTTGATTTTCAGGTTGCTTTCTGCAATCAAATAACTCATAAAATACGGATTCTTGCCGGTTTCTTCATAGAGTTTTGTAGCTGATTCGGTACGGTGATGCCCGTCAGCAATATACAAACAATCCATTTGGGCGAAGGCATTTTGAATGAGCTTAATATCCTCCGGATTTTCTATTTTCCAGAAATAATGTGTTTCTTTTTTGTTGGTTGCAAATTCAAAGTGCGGATGTTTCTTGATGTGCGCTTTGATAAAGGCATTCAGTTCTTCTGAATCGGGATAAGTAATCAATACCGGTTCGGTGTAGAATCCGGTATGTTTCATATAATCTTTGAACAAATCTACGCGGTAACCGAAGGTATCTTCGTGACGTTTGATTTTGTTCTGCTTGTATTCGTCAATAGAAAGTCCGCCTACAAAACCAATGAATTTATGCGTTTTGGTAATGATTTTATGCAGATAAAATGCCTCTTTTTGTTCTTTGTGAAGGATTTTTTCGTTTAAGAATTCCTTGTATTTTCGGTTCACTTGCAAAAGACGTTTCTCGGCATCCACTTTCTGCTGATTTAGGTAAAACGGATTTACCACGTGCAAAAACGAATACGGATTGTAATCGAGCTGCGAAGCCAATTCTGCCACGCTGTAATCCTCATACGGGCGACAGTTTACAAGTGCCACTTTATCTTTTGCTGGTAAAGTAGTTTTTAAAGGAAGTATAGTAGGCATTTTGATTTTCTGTTTTTTTGAATTTAAGCAACCGGAAGGCAAAGTTCTTTAATTTCTTCTACTTTTTTATCCAATAGCTCTTTATAATTTTTATCTAAAGCTTGATGGCTGATTTTGATGGTTTTGTCTTTTGATTTAAAATAATAGACATCAAATTTCTTTTCAATTTCCACAAGATCTTTTAAGGCAATTTCTTTCTGCGGTAATTGGTAGATTTTTATGGATTTATTAGTGATTTCAAAATAACCTTTTTGTTTTCCGTAAAAGTATTGATAAGCATAAAAAACAGCCAAAACCACTTTAAACACTATAATCCAGCTCATATTATCGAGTGCAATATCAGCGGTGGCTAATGCTGTCCATACAATGAGCATGATTAAGTTCAATCTATTAGTCGATTTTTTATACGGAAATTTCATACTAGCTATTCTTGAGTTATATTATGGTCTTTTAATCCTAATGCTTTTTCATCGTCAAATTCACCTTCCCATTTGGCAATAACGACCGATGCCAAGCAGTTTCCTATTACGTTAACCGACGTTCTACCCATATCCATCAACTCATCAATTCCTAAAATAGCCGCAATAATAAAAGTCGGAAGACCGAATTGATCAGCAGTAGCAATCAGGATAATAAGCGATGCGCGTGGGATAGCGGCTACTCCTTTGCTAGTTACCATAAGAGTTAAACAGATAAGGAGTTGTTGCCCGAAGGATAAATCCATTCCGGCTGCTTGAGCAACGAAAATGGAAGCAAGCGAAAGGTATAAAGTCGTACCGTCCAGATTAAAACTATATCCAGTCGGCACAACAAACGATACAATGCGACGAGGCACCCCAAAGGCTTCCATATTGCTCATTACTTTTGGCAAAGCCGCATCACTGCTAGTGGTAGCAAAAGCAATAGATACCGGTTCTTTGATAGCGTTGATAAATTTCCCGATAGGTATTTTCCAATACAAGGCAATTGGCAAGAGTACTAAGAATATAAAAGCAAAAAGCGCCAAATAAAGCGTAAGCAATAACATAAATAGGTACTTCAAAATATCGATTCCCATATGCCCAACAGTATATGCCATGGCTGCACCCACTCCGATTGGAGCAAAATACATAATCACATTGGTGAATTTAAACATGGCTTCAGATAAGCTTTCGGTGAAATCCACAAGCGGTTTACGCTTTTTCTCGTCAACCATAGCAAGTCCGATTCCGAATATTACCGAAAACACTACGATTTGCAATACTTGGTTTTCATAAATGGATTTGATGATGTTTTCCGGGAAAATATCTCTAAAAAACGCTAGCGTTTTATACAGCCAATGCACATCCGTCGGGAGCTCTTCCAGTAGTGGAGCATCCGCATTTACTTTGGTATTGGTCGGTAATTCTTGTTGCGGGATTTTACTCATATCAATACCTACTCCGGCTTTGGTAAGGTTAATCGCGGCAAGCCCGATAAACAACGCTAGGGTTGTAGCACAATAAAAGTACAACATACTCTTCCAAGCCATACGCCCAACTTGTTTCAGGTCTGAATGTCCGGCGATACCGTACACCAATGTGGCAAACAAAATAGGTCCTACAATGGTTTTCACCAGCTTGATGAACCCTTGGCTGAGCGGTTTGGTTGCCATAGCGATGTGCGGAAAGTCATATCCTAGGAATATACCTACTACAATACTAGCCAATATCCAAGTGGTTAGGTTTTTACGTCTTAGCGCATACACCAACACGCCGACAATGGCTAAAACTCTGGCATAGAATAATACCGATTCGGGCAAGGTGGTCAAAAAACTAATTCCGTAAATAACAGAAGTGATAAGTAAAGCTAGAAGTGGAAATAGTCGTAAGAATTTTTTCATTCAATCGTAATTTAGTAGGTGATAGTTTTAGTTTGGTAGGTAATCCTATTAGGTAATGGAAATTATTTCTCTTTAAATAAAAAACCTAACCCCAATCCTTTGAGCATTTTCTTTTCGAACCACCAAAAAAACTTGAATTGTCCGAAAACTGTCCCGATGCAAACCAATAGCACTTGATATATCGGGAATATAGCGATAAGCCGAATCGGTAAGTACCAACCTCCTAAATCTTCTTTGGTGATGCCCAACCAATTGGTAAAAGGTTTTGATAGATAAGCCGATAGCGAGCCGGTAATGGCAAAAACAATAAATATGATGACGAGCTGAAAGTTAGAGGTCACTCCCCAACGTTGTTTGAGTTTTTCCATACTATAGGTGCAAGATTTACAAAGGTATTTTTTTTGAGCAAAAATCCAAAGAATAAGATTTTATCTAATTTGTTTTGATTTACTTAAGTCTCTCTAGCGATTTGCAAATATTGACCTCTTTTTTTTGGGATATTTTCAGTTTTAAATAGATAGTCGTCTTATATTTGCACAACTTATTTCTATCGCTGAAAATGGAAAAAATATTTAATAATACTGAGGTTGCTTTTGCGCTAAAAAGCAATAAAGAGCTCAAAAGAGCCAAGTTTTTATTTGAAATGATTGCCAACCCCGGCATGGTAAAGTTAGGAACCCATCTCACATATCTTGCTCTAAACCTTAGACTCCCTGTAAAAGGACTTATCCGCAGTACGGTTTTTGACCACTTCTGTGGCGGTGAAACTGAAGAAGAATGCCTGAAAGTAGTCGATAAAATGTACTCAAAAGGCGTATCATCGGTATTGGATTATTCCGTTGAAGGCAAAGAAGCCGAAGCTGAATTTGACAAAGCCGTACAAGTTACCCTCCGAACCATTGAGTATGCCAAATCTAATGCCGGTATCCCGATTGTGGTATTCAAACCAACCGGATTCGGACGTTTTGCACTCTATCAAAAAATTACCGAAAAACAATCTCTTACTGTTGAGGAGCAAAAGGAATGGCAACGAATCGTTAAACGCTTTGATTTAGTATGTAAAACATCCTTCGAGAACGATATTATTATCTTGGTAGATGCCGAAGAAAGTTGGATGCAAGACGCTGCCGATGACCTTACCGAGCAAATGATGGTGAAATACAACAAAGAAAAAGCTATCGTATTCAATACCCTACAGATGTATCGTTGGGACAGATTAGACTATCTGAAAGCCATTCACAAACGCGCTCAAGAGCAAGGTTTCCATATCGGGATGAAGATTGTTCGCGGGGCTTATATGGAAAAAGAAGCAGCTAGAGCGGAGGAAAAAGGCTACAAAAACCCAATTTGCGAAAGCAAACAAGCCACCGATATTAACTACGATTCGGCTATCAGTTATATGATGGAGCACATCGACCAAATGGCTATCTTCGCCGGAACGCATAACGAAGAGAGTTCTTATAAACTCATGAAGCTGGTTGACCAAAAAGGAATTCCGCACAATGACCGTCGTATTTGGTTCGGACAATTGTACGGAATGAGCGATAACATCAGCTTTAACTTAGCCAGCAAAGGCTATAACGTAGCTAAATACCTTCCGTTCGGGCCTGTACGTGATGTAATGCCGTACTTAATCCGCCGAGCACAAGAGAATACTTCGGTTGCCGGACAGACCGGAAGAGAATTAAATCTTATAAATATCGAAATCAAACGCAGAAATTTATAGAAGATTAAAATCTTTTTATAAATTCACATCCTGAAACTATTGAACAGACTAAAAGTCATCGAATTTTTACTTTGTTCAATAGTTTTTAGTTTTAATCCATAAAATAAAAACGCATGAAATCATCAGAACTTATACTTAATCCGGACGGAAGTTTATACCATATTAATCTTAAACCAGAACACTTAGCCCACGATATCATCTTTGTAGGAGACCAAAATAGGGTAGAAGCGATTACCCAACACTTTGATTCGGTAGAATTTACCACTCAAAAAAGAGAGTTCAAAACCCAAACCGGAACCTACAAAGGCAAACGCATAACCGTTATTTCAACCGGAATCGGTCCGGACAATATCGATATAGTGATGAACGAATTGGACGCTTTGGTGAATATTGATTTAGAAACCCGTCAACCCAAAGCGAATCTTACATCGCTTAATATTGTACGTATCGGAACATCGGGCTCGTTGCAAAGCGATATACCGGTGGATAGCTTTGTGGCTAGCCGTTACGGATTGGGCTTGGACAACATGATGCGTTCGTACCTTATTGATGGGATTTGTGAGAAAGAAATCGAGCAAGCCTTTATAGAACACACTTCGTGGGATATGCGCAAAGGCGCTCCGTATGTAGTGCAAGGTAGTCCGGAGTTATTGGCTAAGTTTGCCGGAGCTCAACTATTTGAAGGATTTACCGGAACTGCCGGAGGTTTTTACGGACCGCAAGGAAGAGTACTTCGACTAGCTATCCAAGATCCGGAATTGAATGCTAAAATGGATTCATTCAACTACAAAGGTACTCGCATGACCAATCTAGAGATGGAAACATCGGCGATTTATGGGCTTGCTAAACTATTAGGACACAAGGCGCTTTCGCTTAACGCCATTATTGCGAACCGTGCGAACGGAACTTTTAGCGAAAACCCATACAAACCGGTAGAAGCGCTTATCGAATACACGCTGAATAAGTTGGTGGAATAAGACTGATAACCTCTTTAAATAATACTGTTTCTTATGAAAGGATTTTTACAAACTCGTTGGGGTGCGTTGCTTTTGCTCGTGATTTCGTATGCCCTGATTTTCAACAAATGGGTGTCGTTTCCGTATCCTTTTGTGATTATTATCTTGTTTATTTTAGGAGCAACCTTCGTCCAAGATGGGAATCTAAAGAGTTTGAACTTCAAGAAACTTGAGGCAAAAGATATTAAAACCATCCTGCTTGGTTATTTAGCCATAGAGCTTTCGGTAGATTTTATCTTCGACCCGATTATCAATTGGCTCACTAATGATTCCGCCGATTATTCGATGTTTAAGCCGTTGGAGAACAATACGCCACTGTATACCAAATGGATGGTGATGATGTGGATTAGTGCTGCTTTTGGAGAAGAGTTACTGTTCAGAGGTTTTATGTTCTCGCAATTACAACGCATTTTCGGAGACAAAAAAGTACTTATGGTGCTTATTACTGCCGTTTTGTTTGCCATCCCTCATATGTATCAAGGCATTGCCGGAATCATAAGCACCTTTGTGTTCGGAGTTTTGTTCGGTACCCTCTATATGCGTTACCAAAATCTTTGGGTAAACGTCATTGTTCACGGATTGGTAGATACCTTGTTTTTGACGCTCAGCTACCTAGGGCTTACCGGATTTTATGATATTTTATGGTAAGCATTAGGCATACATATACAACATAACCCCGCTCATGAGTATCATAAGTCCGTCTTCGATGATGGTGATGGTACTCATAGGTAGGTTAAACACCGTACCCAAACACGCACATTGTATTTTCTTTTTGGCAAGTACCGTTTGCAATACCCCAATTATACTTACCAACATCATCACCAACGTTACCAGATTCGTGATAAGCGGATTGTAGTCTATCAAATAGGCTATTCCTAATCCCAATTCTACAAAGGCATAGATGTATCCCCATGGCTTGAAGCGTTTAGCCACCACATCATACATGGCATAACTGTCCGCAAAGGCAGGTAGATTCAAGAATTTAAAGAATGAAAACACCAAAAAGAACCCCGCCATAAAGTGACGCATCCATTGCATGCCGTCAAATACGGTGTTCGTTAACTGAATAAGCAGCGTAGCCACGACCAAATAAGCCGAAATCAGCAAAATAGGTTTATAGGTCGCTGCCCATGATTGGGGCGTTTCGCTCTCGACCTCTGAAGGCATATTCAGTGATAATTTGTATTTACTGCTGAGCGATTGTTGTAGTGTGGAGAGCGGATAATGTTGCTCCATCGTGACAGTTACCGTCTCATCGGCTCGGGAGAAATCTACTTGAGTGATGCCCTCTAACTTCATTAAACTGTTGCGAACCGTGTCTTCACAGCCCGAGCACGTCATTCCTGTTATTTTATAAGTATGTACCATAGTGTTTGATTTTAGCTATTACAAAGGTAGCACTAGGGTATCGAGTAGGGGTTACATGATTTTTGAGAAGAGTTATACGATTTTTAAATCTCCTCAATCTGGCGGCGTTTGTTTTCTTTTATCTGCTTGAAGTGGCTGGGGCTAAGCCCGGTTACTTTCTTGAATTGGTTGCTCAGGTGCGCCACACTGCTGTATTGCAACTGATAAGCAATCTCTTTGAGCGATAGCTCATCATAGGTGAGCAGTTCTTTTACTTTTTCGATTTTCAGCGCGATGTAATACTTCTCGATAGTGATTCCTTCTAGAGAAGAAAACAAATTGCTCAGCGCGCTGTAATCTTGCCCTAGCTCTTTGGCTAGATAATCCGATAGATTTTGGTTTGCTAAGCGCTCAGGATGAGCAACTAACTCTATAAGCAGTACTTTGATGCGATCAATGATGCGGCTCTTTTTGTCGTCAATCAGCTCAAAACCGAGTTGGTGTAAGGCTTCGTTTAGTGGTTGTTTATGCGGGTCAATGGAGTCTTCGCTGAGTTCTACTTCGCCCAGCTCCACCGAAATAGGGTGTAAGCCCAACTGCTCAAGCGTAGTGCGCACTACCATCTTGCACCTGCCACAAACCATATTTTTGATATAGAGTTTCATCTACAAGCTAAGGTAGTGAAAATAGTTGACTCCAATGAAAGGAGGGAGGTTTGAGTTTAAATCAATGATTATTTCCCTTTATCAGTATATAGTTAGTTAACAATTGATAGCCCATAAATCCAATAAAAAATACGATGGTCATAAGGTTAAACCATTTTCCGTCAGAAAAAGAAATCCCCACCGCTGCGAGTCCTATCACTCCGAGAGCAATTGTATAAATAGGTAAAACATATTTATTCTTGGATGAAGCAAACATCGTCCCGAGTGGTAGCATCATCGTAAATCCGTATATAGCGAGGATGAGTATCCCTTCGATAGAGGTAAAAAAGTATACCACAAGGCTAGTCGCAAACACTACAAAGCTAGACGCAACGAAATTAGAACTCATTTTTTCTTTTTTGTCAAGTAGCCACTGCCCATACTTGTGAAATCTCAGGAATACATTGCTTATTGGTTCCATAATCCAAGTAGAGAAAGCCATAAGCGCAATAATTACAATCAGCGGAGTTAAATAAGGCTGGAGATGTTCATTGTTTTTAGCGATATTTCTCAAAGCTCTAAACCCTATATAGAATCCGATGATAATCATCCATTGGTATTTCCCTCTAAGGTTGCTCATAAAAAAATAATACTTCAAAAACAGTCGGTAAATAGGATTGGTAGCTTTAATGGCTTCTATCATCCCTGATTGAGCGTATTCCATAGTAGGGTCATTCGAAAGGGCTTCTTTGAAGTGCTCCAATGCTTTTTCATGATTACCTCTTTCTAATAATCCCCAGCCGTAATTGGCATGAGTAAAAGCATTGTTGGGGTCTTCATGCAACGCTCCTTGAATGGTCTGAAAAGATTCGTCTTGGCGATTGAGCTTATTCAGAGCCGTACTACGCGTGTTTAATGCCAATATGTTTTCTGAGTCGATTTCTAGTGCCGTATTAGCTGTTTCAAGCGCTTCTTCATATTGCTTTCTGCCTAATTGGATGTTTGCCAGTATAGCAAAATAATCTGCATCTTCGGGATCGAGCGCAATAGCCTGTTGGATATTTAATTCCGCTTCTTTGTAGTTATCTTGTTGGATGGCAATACGAGACTTAATATGGTAAAGATATGGGTACTCGGGAGCCAAACCAATGGCTTGGTTAATCAGGCTGTAGGCTTTATTGAATTCATTTTGAAATAGTTGAGCCTCTGCCAATAACGCCATATAGTGAGCGTTATCAGCATCCTCTCTGAGCATGTCGGCTAGGATTTTTTCGGCTTCAGTATATCTTTGTTGTTGAAACAGAATTTCAATTTTTGAGAGTCTATTATCTTCCGTCATTTATTTTTTTATTTTCATATAGGTTAATATATCGTCATACAGCCCCGAGTCATTCGCGAACATGGCAAAGTTTTTTGCCGTAGCAAACCATTCTTGGGTGCTTGGTCGGTGCCTTTTTAAGGCATTTAATAAATCAGTCGTTTCCAAAGGTTTTGGAATCCCATCACTAAAAGAGGCTTCTAATTTCTGTTCGATTGCAATATCAATCAAAGCATCAATATCAGCACCCGAATAATGCTCGGCTTTTTTGGCTACGCCTTGCAGGTCAATTGTTCCGGTAGGTTTGTTGTTGAGTTTCAGCCTTAAGATAGATTCGCGGGTAGTAGCATCCGGAGGTGGTACGAATATGATGCGATCAAACCTTCCCGGACGACGAAATGCAGGGTCTAAATGCCATGGCGTATTGGTAGCCCCAATGATTAAAACACCTTCATTCTCACTGCTAATTCCATCAAGTTCTTGTAAGAATTGGTTAATGAGTTGTCGGTTTGCGGATTGTTTCATATCCGTACGGCTAGCCCCTAACGCATCAATCTCGTCTATAAACAACACACACGGAGTATTGTTCCGAGCTAGTTCAAAAACATCATGAAGATTTTTCTCGCTATTGCCTATCCACATATCCAAGATGTCATTCAGGCTCACGTTAATGAATTTCGCATTTACCTGACCGGCAGTTGCTTTGGCAATAAAGGTTTTCCCACAACCCGGAGGTCCGTACAGTAGAATTCCACCTCCTGTCTTTTTGCCGTATGCTTTATAAAGCTCCGGGTGTAAAAGAGGTTTGATTATCTTGAGTTCTATTTCTTTTTTTACCGATTCCATACCTCCGACATGGTCAAAATTGACATCGGGTTTCTCTAAAAAGCGCGAATCGGGTTCGTCGTTTACATCCAAATAGAAATCACCTTCGCGAGTGCGCAGGTACATATCGAGTTCTTCGTCATAAAATCGCGGGTCGATTTCCAACGCCTTTTTGTAGGCATCCATAGCCTTTGCAATGGCATTTTCTTTCAAAAGCCCTTTGGCATATAGGGTATAGATAGGGATTTCTTCGGTTCCGTTTTCAATAACTTCTTCTAGGATGACATTACAAGCCGAGTAATTTCCTTTTTTATAAAAAATTTTAGCTAGTCCTACTTTGGCTTTGGTATGCTGTGAGGTGCTCAGTAAAATAGAGAATTCATCTTCTGCTTCGTCCAGTCGGTTTAAGGTTAAGAGCGTTTCTGCCAGCAATAGCCTTAACGGAGCATTGTCGGGCGAGTGCTTTAACGCCTCACGTAACCCGGAGATGGTACTGTCATTCATATATTGAAAATTAGTGGTGTAAAGATTTAATGACTAATTCATCAAATTTAATAAATACTTCTAATTTTCCTAATTCTATTTATAAAAATGAATAATTTTATCTAAATAGACTTAATTCGTTGAATTGAACTAGATAATAAATTAAAAAAGAGGAGAGTGTTAAGTAGGACGGAATTGAGTTGTTTTAGAAGTTAGCGAATCAAATAAAAGGGAAATTTTGAGTGATGAGTGTTTAGTTTTGAGTTTATTTAAATAGATTGGTACATTTAATCATAATCACCCCATTCAAACATAGGTGTTTCATCTGGTTTTATAGTCTTAATGAATTCTTTAAAATGTCTTCTAGGTTGTGATACATTTAAAGTTTTATCAAGAGGTAAGTTATGCAGCATTCTATATTTAGTTAGAAAACCCTCATTTTCCCAATCTTTCCCATACCCAATAATATAGTTGTAGTATAGCAATACATTTTCATAATTAGACATTTGTGCTCGTAATAATTTTAAATATTCTCTTGCTTGTTTATATGTAATAAGACCTTCTTTTTCTTTGTTTACTATATACTTTACAGTATAGAATAAGTGTCTATAGAAATGTCCTAGCTTATTTTCATGTCCAGAGAAGGGTAAATATTTTAATTTTATTTTAAATACAATATTTGAATCTTTCAGTTTATATTCTGTATCACTTCCATTATTATCTTCATGTTGTTTTCTAATATTTTTAAAATTAGATTTAAATGTGTTTATTATATCACTGCCTTTTTCCTTACTAATTTCCTTCAAGTTTCGTATAAAAAAATTTGATTCTATACCAAAGAAAAAAATATCAAATGCTATTGTATTTAATTTATTAGAATCAAGTTTATATTTTCTATTTAAAATTCTACATATTTTAAAACATAATAATAGTTCATTGTACATAACAACAAATACTTTGCGCCCTTCTATTTCTCTATAAGTCTTTGTACGTGAATTTTTATTTCCTTGATATTAGATGTTTTATATTCTTCAGTTGTAGAGTTATCATATCCTTGTATTTTCATTTCGTTTACATTATCCTTGTGTAAACGTAACATTTCATAAAACTGGCTCTCAAATTGTTGTATTTTAAATTGCTCTCTAATGTCTTGATTAGCTTGGTATTGTATCCAAAATGCTAAAAAAGTTAATAATGCTGCTGAAATACCAATTAAAGGGTTCATTAGCCCCCCTATAAAATCACCAACTAACCCTAATTCTTCCAATTGAGGTTTAGAATGGAAAACTATTAGAATAATTGAGATACCTAAAAATAAAGCTATTCCAATATAAATTAAACTTAGCTTTAAATTAAAGCTTACAATCCAATTGCTTAATTTTTTATTTGTCTCCATTATTTTCTCTGTTTTTATTTAGATTTTGGCTACACCTCCATCAATCCCTTCACCTTATTCCAATTCTTTCTTAGGATAGGTTTGCTAAATGTGGTTTCACCATGAGAGGGTTCACCTGAGAAGTGGCAATACGATTCAGGAAAATCAGGGTTTGAATATCTTTGCCATTTACTATAGGCACTTCCGCAAAATGGGCGTTCTGGGTCAAACGGAATCTCAATACCTGTACGGATACAATATCCTTTGCGAGGCTCTTTGGAGGTGGTAGAGGCTTGTTCTACGGCTTCTCGTGTGGGACGTTCTGAGGTTAAATCAGACAACTTTAATTCATCAGGGAACTCATTCAACTTTTTGTTTGTTGATTTTTTGGCAGGAGCCGACCCATAGAATTTATCGGTAGAATCATACAAAACTTCTGAGCGGACATAATTTTTTGAAAATCCTAAATTGGCAGATTTGTAAACAGGTCTATTGATATAAACTACTTCATTGTTCTGTGCAATCTTCATGCATTCATCCCAAGCGTCATCATCAGCGGAACTAAAGAAGCTATTGATGAGCTTATGCTCATAATACACGCCAAATTCAATATTGTTTTTAAACGAGTAGTCATAGAGGTTAATAGAAGTAATCATACCCATATTTTCATTTCCGTAATATTTTGCGTGTAGTGTAGGCACATATACGATACTTATATTCGGGAATGATTTAAAGAAATCAAAGTCTGCTTTGTTGAGGCTTCTATTGACATCCTTTTCGTTTTTACCGAAAACAATCAAGATATGTAACTTAGGGTTTAGGGTGTGTTTTTGAAATAACTTTTTGAAATAATCATCCAACTTTACAAACGGAGATACAATAAGTAATGTTCTTTCGGCTTCCCAGATAATGTTATAGATTGCTTCTTCTAACTCTTTTCCAGTTAAAAATTTATTCATTTTTTAAAATATTAAGTAAGGTTTAGTGGGTGCAATATATAAATTTTTGTAGTATGTTAAAATAATTCTGACTGCATAAATTACAAATAACGAAATCATTTCATTCAAAATTCAACCCTCAAAACTCACCACCCCAAAACCAAACCGACAACTGATACCTGCCAAAGCCTATCCACTATCTCCTCTTTACTATGCCCTTCGCCCTACTTTTGTTCGGTAGTTGTTCTGGTTTTGTTCCACAACTACCCCCATTTGTGGAAGCGTTATGGAAGAAGACCCGAACAAAACTGGGAGAAAACCCCTATAAAAATGCTTTAAGGGGGTCAAGACAGGTCAAGTCGGGTCAAAACAGGTCACATTGAAATAGCAAAGGGCGTTATCGAAAGGAAGAAAAAATTTATTTCTTCTTGAGCTGAACCGAGATATTTGAGTTTAGGGTGGTGAGGTGTTGGATAAACTCGTGTTTGCGTTTGGGCGAGATGAGCACGGTATTGTTATGGGCATAGGTGATTTCTAGCCTATCGATAGAGGTTGCCGGCGCGCTGATGGGATTCATCGTTTCGCGGATAGCCGTAATGCTTTGGATGTCAATGGTCGCGTATCGGAAGAATAGCATCCGGATAATGAGCTTGTCGTCATCCACGATATACTTGGTGCTTTTGAACAAGCAAACGATTACAACGATATTGAATATCAAAAAGAAAATACCCACCCAACTATCTGTGTCATTGTAGGTACACAGCAAAATGATTACCGCAACCAAGATGAGCGGCAGTACTAACTCAAGCCCGATTTTGGAAGTGTAGGTAGTTGTCATAGATTCTTGGTTAATAAAGATTATACTTTACTATTTCTACAGTCCAAACTGACGCAGGTGGTGATCGGTATGTTTGTAGGTGAACACTCCGATTTCGTCTTTAGACATTTTACCAAAGAAAGGATGAACAAAGGTAGGGTTATCGAAGTGGTTGTACTGTTTGATGTGCTGTATCCATTCTTTTTTTTGTTCTTCTAAATCGCCATAGTCCGCTGTAGTGATAAGGATAGGAGCGGTAGGAGAGTTCTTCCCAAACGGTTTATCGGCTTGTAGGGCTTTTTTGAGTATCATTCGCCCAATTAAACGACCTATGAATACTCGTTTGATTTTGATATTTCCGAGCATCATATCATCACAAAGGGTGCAGTGTTTCGCCATTTGATACGCATTCATTTTGCCCCACAGTGGCTCGTGGTTCACGGTGAGTTTATTTATACGGCTCAGGATTTCGTCTTGAGTAGCAGCATCAAATATGGTTTTCATAACAGGATGGTTTTTGGTAATAGTCTTGCTAATATAGCAATAAATGGATTACGAGTGGTATATGTTGTAGATTTTGAGTAGGTAAGGCGTTGTGTTGTTCGCTCTAATTCAACATCCCAAATTACCACGACATCATTAAAAACACCACGACATAAATAACCAGTAAGGAATTGAATAGTACGATATTCAAAAATCCGTTATCCGATAAGCCTTTGTAATACAATAGGCAAAGGATACTGATAATCGAAGAGATGCCTAAGAGCCAAATGATATAAAAATTAGTTTCTTTGATATCAGAGGTAAAGCCCTGAGAATGTTCCCTCCAAGGGGTGATGACTTTATGGATGTTTTTAAAGATAAGAGAGTGCTCGATAGTGATGTGATAGTCTTCGATAAAACCTCCTGATTTAAAAAATGCGAAACCTTCTTGGGTGTAATAGCGGAACCCGAGGTGCTTCTGGTCATGGCTGATAATTTCTTGATAGCGGATAATAGTATCGGAGGTTTGTGGGTTAGGTAAAATGAAGTGGTCCGCGAAAAAGAGCACAACAACGGACAGCACCACGACTAGATACTGAGCAGTAACTACCTTATAGTGTAATTTATACTTATCCTCCGGAGCGTATAACTGGGCTAAGGTATCTATTTTAGAAGCTTTGTCGGGGTTGTGCATAGAAGGGAACTGTATTAATTGGGTGTAATGGCTTTACTTTCTTTGATAAACTGTTCGAACAAAGGCTTTTGGTCATAGCTAAATTTCATGGCTCTTGTCTGGAAAATAATGAGCTTGTTATCTATTCGGCAGAAATAAGGTTGGGTATTGAAGTAAACAATATCACTTACGCTTGTTATTTCTTTTAATGCTTTACTTGCCGTTTCCTCGGTTTCAAATTCCCATTGCTCTATTACTCCGTCTGATATCCATTCTGTGGCATCTTTATTTCTATAAAAATAACCCCATATTTTGTTTACTTTACTGAAGAGAGCATAATCTAATTCTTTTAAGTGTTCGGCGGTAAAAGTATTATAAATATAACTTAATCGGTTGTTATCAAATGGTATATGATAAAAGGGTCTGCCGTTAAAGTAAGTGATATTTTGATTATTTAGTTCGCGATAAATACCAACTTTAGAAAGTCGTAAGGTATCAGGAATCCAACTGTTTTTTTCTATTTGCGCTACAAAGTCCAGCAGTTCATCACATGGAAGACCAGAAATAACGTGGTTAGTAAGCGGCGTTTCGACAGGTTGCTCTTCTTGGGTTTTGATAAGATCTGTATCCACCAGAGTATTTTCATCTTTCGGAGTTGGGGAACATCCAAAAGAGAATAGAAGTAATACTATTACTATATCGAAATGCTTCATATTGCTTTGTTTAAATAGCTTTAGTTGAGGCTTTCGTAAAAATAGCCTAGCAATCTTTAAAAAGAGATGTCTTGACTCCGTTACACGCTGCTTGGCATGATACGATTAGGGTCATCCTAAACTTTAAATTTTACAGAAGACCAATCCTATATCTTTAGTACTTCACTGATGCTTTTCATTATGACATGCTCTACAGATTGATACAAGCCATTTGATAGGTTCTTTCCCGATATTGTATTTAGCGTAACGTTTGTGGTGCACCTCTGTAGCCTTCGCCCCACAATACACACAACGCCAATTATCTCTTTTCAGCACGACATATCGCTTGCGTTGCCATGCTTCAGACTTCAAATATACATTTTGGTAATAATCTCTACGCTCTTCCCGAGCCACTTTAAAAAGCCATTTCTTAAATAAAGCAGAGCCTATTGCTGCTAGTATGAGTAAAATTAAAAATAGCACGGGCATTACTATGATAAATCTATATTTATAAATTTAAAATTGAAATGTTATTAATATAAGTTTTTAGTTTCCGATTGTTTGCTTACTTTCCGCGGCTTTGCTACTCTTGCGATGCCAGCCAACTGTGTACTTTCTGCTAAGATAAAATAATTTCGTGAAGAAAGAAGTTCAATTCAAGATAAACCAGCAATAGCGCGAAACCGCTGTTATGTGACGTTGCTAATCGATAAACATTATAACGCCAATTACTATTCCATGCGGTTCTACTTTGTCTATGTATTTAATTTGTATTTCTTTGTTTTTGTATTCTTCTGTGAATTCTTTTTTCGGGATAATAAATCTTTCATAACTGTAGTTTTTGTCATTTAGCGTTGCAATGACTTTGCCTTCACAAATTAATTCAACTTTTCTCTCTAGAATTTCTCGATTGAAATCATAGAAAATCGAAAACTCTAAGTTTTCAAATTTCTCTGATACATTTATTTTTATTGTAGGACGGGCGGAAGCAAAATAATTACTATTCCAAATTGGTTTTTTGTCTTTGTAAAGTGTCCAATTTGTAATTGTATCACAGCTTGTTTTTCCGAAAGCATTTGTCAAGCAAATGAGAAATATAAATGTTAGACTTCTTTTCATCATTTCTTCTTTACCGGTTAGTTTTTGGCAATGTCACATAACGTTTTAGCGCTTTTCGTTCTGGCGGGTTTAGCTTCGCTGATTTTCAATTCGGAGCACAAAGTTTCAATTTATAACTAAAGTTCTTTAGAAGCACAAAGCTCCAAGTTTGCACGTCACCCCGCCTGGCGCAAAACCCGTGTTAGCTGCTGGCACTTTTTATTTCTTTTTCATTGTAGTAAAAATAGACAATAGTTTGTTTCGGTCTGTCGTTGAATTTGCACTGCCAAAAGCGTGGATTAATTCATTCCAACCTTCTCCACTTTTACTGTCAATTATTGTCTGAATTGAGTAATTGTCGTTGCAATTATATATTGTCCAGTCTGCATTTTCGTCAAGTATAATACTTTTTAAATTATCTGTTTTGCAACTGTCATTGTCTGATGGAAATTGACTTGGGTGATTTCCAAAATAAAATCCGCCAGAAAAGTTAGCTATCATTGTCGAGTCTGTTGGATAAAAATAGTAAACAGAAAAGTCAGGTCCATCAGTTGCTTTTATTGTATAGTCTGTCGGAATAGATATGTAATAATTACTTTCTCCGATTTGTTTTTCTACTAATTCTTTAACGTAAGAGTCGTCAATAAAACCATTGCCTGATTTTTTATTGCTATTCTGTCCACAACTAACAAATAGAAATGTTGTCAACAGTAAAGTGATTGTCAATTTTGCTTGTGTCTTCATATTTAATCTGTGTCTTGGTTGTGTCTGCGTCCGCTTGCGGCAAGCCGATGTTAGCGGTTCGTTTTTATCTACATTTTTTCATTATTTCAATTTTCGTGCTGTCAAACTGTTTGTTGTATTGAAAGTCGTAAAATTTATCTAAGCTGTCCTTTGATGAAACGATTAGTTCCATAAATTCATAATCTTTTAAGTCGTCTGGCGGAAAAGTTGTTGAAGCTCCCATTCCTTCTAACCAAACACCAACTTCGCTTGTGCTTGGTTTGTCTTTTGTGTCTTCCCAAAACATATAGTTGTAACGTGCTGGAATTTCTTTTTTGTGTCCACTTTTGTCTGTGTAATAGTATTTGTGGTTAATGTAGCCGTCTTTCAGTTCGCCTTGATAAAGCAAAATTCCGTTGTCGGGAAATATGAGTTGTTCTCGTCCGTCTATTTTTTTGATTTCTTGTCCGCAGTCAATTTTTTCTACGATAACAACTTTTCCTGTAAAGTCGTTAGGAAATACGAAGTCTAACTTTTGTGCTGTCGCTGTCCCGATAACGCCCGATAAATAGAAAAATAAATTCATTGACGGATACCACAATGCCAAAGGCAAAAAAGTCCAAAGTAGTTTTGTCGTTGTCTTTTTTTTATTAAACCACAAAACAATTACGCCAAACAAAAAAACGGGTGCAGAAAATATAATCAAATACGGATTTAGTGCGACCAAAAATGTCAGCACGATTATTACAATTCCGATAATATATTTTTTGTCTTTCAAGTCAGTTCAAATTTATGGAAATTTTATGTCGCCTTGTTCGTTTACAAAATTCCAATCGTTTTTGTCTATTGTCGCTGTGTCAATTTTTGTCGGCAAAACCCAATATGTCAAAAACGGTTGTATTTCAACTGTTCTTTGCCCACCGTAACCAAAAGCACCAATATCGTAAAGTTGTTCTTTGATTTCTCTGTTGTCTGTCTTGTGTTTGTAGATTGTCGTTACAGTTCTCCACGCACCAAAACCAAACGTAAAAATCATAAATAATTGTCCGACCAAACATAGAATTGAAGTCAGAGCGGTCAATATGCCAAAAGTCCAATTTTTTGTCTTTGAGTTTTCCTTTTTCAATGTTCCAAAAAGTGTCAGCAAGACAGCAATAGGAAGTCCTTGAATAATTGTGTCGTAAAATTTGTGTTGTAATTTATAGTCGGCAAATTCGTAAGGCAAGATTTGTCCAACTGTCAATGTGAAAATTGTCAGTCCGATAAAAACTATTGCTACCCAAAAAATTGTCTTTTTAATTACTTGCATTTCTGTCTTGGTGGGTCGTCCTAAAATGACCGCTAACGTTCCGCGGCTTCGCGTCTGTTGCGATGCCAGCGAACTGCGTACTTTCTGCTAAGATAAAATATTTTCGTGAAGAAAGAAGTTCAATTCAAGAAAAACCAGCAATAGCGCGAAACCGCTGTTAGCACACGTTTTGCTTATTCAAAGTATTCATATTCATAATAACGCGGAACATATCCTCGAATACTTTTCAATAATCCATTTTTGTGATAATCATATTTTAATTCATATTCACTTACTCTGTCGTTCATGAAAACTGATTTAATTTTGGAACTCAAGAGTTTTCCGTTTTCATCGAAACTGTTTTTAATAACTTTGTTATCTTCAAAACGTTGCATGTCTGTTTCGTCAGAATATTGATAAGTTCTTTTAACTCCGTCAATAGTGATTTGTTTTTCTTTCAGTTTTGATTCTAAGTAATAACCATAAAAACGATTAACATAGAAATCCATGTCGTATTCTTTTGTTTTATGGTAAGTAATGATTGTATCTCTGGTTGAAATTGTCAACGATTTAAAAGGAGAATAAGTGAATGAAGTTACATAATCGGGTTGCTCATAATTTTCCTTGTAATACGCTTCAGAAGATAATTTGTTTGAATCGTATTTGTATAAGGTTCTATTAATACTATAAGAATTATCAAAATGAATTATTGAATCCACTTTTTCTGTCAACCTAACTTCTGCATCATAAATGTAAAAACTAATCATAGCAATCCTTTTTGATTTTCTACTTCGTTTGTCATAGGATGCATCATACTTTTCTACTCGTAATCTTTTGCCGGTTTTATCGAATTCTATAATTTCTGATAAATCTTTTGGCGAATTTTCATAAACAAATATTTTCTTTACTTTTCTATTTTTGTATAGACTATCGGGTTGCCATTCATTTTCAGTTTGTCCGTAAGTAAAATACGTGATTAACGAGAATAATAATATCAGGATGTTTTTATTCGTTGTCATTTAAAACGAGGTTTCTTAAAATGTGTGCTAACGGAAAACGCATTGGCGAAGTGGCGGATAAATTGAACGGAACGTTCAGTTTTGCACGTCAGTGAGCCGATGTGTTTTCACAAAAGCTAAATTAACTGAAAAAAAGCGAATGTGAAACACATTCGGCGGATAGAAAGCACAAAAGTTCAACTTTGCACTTCACCCGCCATTTTGCCAATGCGATGTTAACTGCAGTGTTTTTATTCTTTTACGAATGGAATTTTGTTCTCAGTGCAATATTTTTCGATTTCAGTGTCATTATTGAAATATGAATCACAAAATTCATCGAGTTCTCTTTCTGTAGAATGATAATATCTTTCTTGTGCTGTAAGTAGCTTTTCCGCTTGCTCAATAAATTTTTCAAATTCTTTGTTTATTACACATAGTTTATCGATTGTCTTGAAGTCTAAATCTTTGTATTTTGCAGGAAATAGAATTTTGCTTTGATATGGATTTGAATCTAATTCAATAATTCCTATTCCAAAAGATTGGTTTAATCTACTCATTTCATCGTATAAACTATCGCTGAATTCGAAAGCAACTAAATAACCAAAATTTGCCCAACTCGAATTTGATACAGCTTGGAAATATGCTTTCTTTAGTTCGCTATCACTATTAATCTCCTTTTTTATTTCATAGGAACTCAACTTGAAAGTGTCTACACGATTTATTGATTTGATAAAGTTTTGACTTGCTTTAGTTTGTAGATTTAAAAATTTAATTCCAACTATGTCAGGATGAGTCCAAATTTGGTTGTTATCTTTTCCGTTTGATTGTTCGTGAAATATTGTTTTAGAATAGATTTCTGTATTTTTTAAATAACTACTTAAAAGTTTATGAAGACTTCTTTTTTCATAAGTTTTTTTCTTGTCACTTTTCTTTTCAGGTTTTTCGTCTATTATTTCACCAGAAAGTTTTTCTATACTGATTAAGGATTCATTTTTAGTTAAATAGTATAAGTAACCTCCAGATTGTTTTATTCTTTTTATTCTAGAATCGCCATTTCTTATAAAATCTCCGAGTAATGCAGAAACCGTAGCATTTGGTGTTTTTGCCTCTTTGAAGTCGTAATATTTATTATCGGTTATATTTTGAGTTACTTCAAGATAATTTGTTAAACCTCCAATATCTTCTAAACTTTTTAAAATAGCTTCTTTTATTGTCATTACGTGATTTTTGGGAACATTGCAGTTAACGTCCCGCCAATTCACGCGGTTGCGGACTTTGTAGCAGAGTACTCTCCACCGAGATAAAACTAAGCAAAACCAATGAATTTTTTCAATTTTTTTCCCGGAAAAATTCATGGTTTTGCGATTGGAAATCGTGAACTTCCAATTACCGAGAGCCAGCAATCACTTGAATTGGCTGTTAGCCGTTGTTTTTATGTTCGATTTGCGGAATATTAAATTTTGAAGAAAACTGAGTTTCTAGCTCACTAACGATTTTGTAGAGAGCTGCAACTATTTTTTCAACGTATTCAAATCTAAAGTCTAAATACATATTCTCAACATAACCTTCATTGGGAAACTGCCTAACCAGTTCCTTTGAGATTTTACTCCTATTGTGAACTGCTATATTTCGTTGCTTCATAAGAATATTTATTTGTTCAGTTTTATCTTTAAACAATTCTATTCCTACTCTTTCTACAAAAAACTTCTGTATTCCTTCAATACCTTGATAAAAAAGTGATTCAATTTTCTTTTCAGCGATTGCATTAATCATTTCTTCATAATTATTAAAAGACATGATGAATTCAAGTTCTTCTTTTTCTTTAGATTTTAAAATTCGAGGTTCGCACTTTACAATTTCCCCTAGAATTTCTTTAAAAAAGTTTTCGAAATTATCCATTGCTTTAATGTACATCATTGTAGCTAGTGATTTCTCATAGTACGCTAATTCAAGAAACTCTTTTTCCATTTTCTCGTTCAAATGATATGGAATTTCGAGTTTTTCATTATTGGATTTCAATAAGCGAATTGACTTTAAAATATCTTCGTTTATTAGGTTGTTGCTTACTCGAAAATAGAGTAAAATTCGTTCGATGTTCTCGAATTCGAGAGCTGCGTTTATATATGATTGTGATGAGAATTTCGACATATTTTTTTATAAAATAACGGCTAACGGTTCGGGGCTTGCCGAAGGCGGGGATTTTTAACACTAAAGTTCAATAGAAATACTACTGTTGAACTTTGCAAAAATGTTCAATCGAAGAACTTAAGCCCCGCTTTTGGCAAACCCTTGTTAGCAGAAGTTTTTTATTTTGTCAGTTCTAAAATTATTGTCAATATTCCAATTATCAAGCATAATGGTGAAAAATATTTCGTGTCATTTTTGCTAAATTTTGTTTGTTTTATTCTCTTGAAAAAACCAACATAATTAAAATCTCCAATTGCTCTCAAAGTAAAAATACCTGCAATTATCCAAAGTCCATATTTAGAAAGCCATTGAGGAGTGTCAAAAGTTATCAGTCCCGACATTACGAAAATAAAAAGTCCAAAACCCAATAAGCCAAACGCAACAATTAATGTTGCTATAATAGTGGGATTTAATGTCTTTGTATTGTTATCTTCTTTTGTTGGCAATACAGCATCGCTTCCCCATTTTCCTCCAAATACCCAATAAAAGTGAATGGAAGAGATAAACAAGAAAATTAAAATTAATGTAATGGCAATTATTGTTGTCATATTTGGTTTAGATTAAAGATTGCATTTAGTTGTTTTTTGTTTACTGATTTAGGCATATTCCTAATTGTCAAATTACGCAACCAAACTCCAAAATTATTTTCTATGTGTGCAATTTTTCCGAATGTCCAACTTGTGTTTACAATCATATGTGCCTTTTTTCGTCTTAAGCTTTCATATTCTGAAATAGCTTTTTCTATGCTTAGACCTTTATCAAGAAGTTTTCCCAACACATAAGCATCTTCAATGGCTTGACAAGCCCCTTGCCCTAAATTTGGTGTGGTAGCGTGAGCCGCATCTCCAATTAAACAAACATTATCTTTTTGCCATTTATCAATAGGCTTTAAGTCAAAAATGTCGCTTACAATTATTTGTTCTTTTTGAGTAGCCGAAATAATATTTATAATATCAATATGAAATTCGTCATAAAATTTTGTCAAGCTTATATCGTTTACTTTTACATTTTTTGAGTTTGCCAAGGCATACCAATATACTTTTCTATCACTGATTTTTACAAATCCAAAGCGTTTACCTTTTCCCCAGGCTTCATTCAATTCGTTATGATATTTTTGAGGTAAATCAATTTCACAAATTCCTCTCCAACATATTTGGTCTGCATTTCGTAATGAGCTTTCTGCAAATAATTGATTTCTAACTACAGACTTTATGCCGTCTGCACCAATCACAACTTTACCTACAAAAGTAGAATGGTCTTCAAAAGTTAGCTTCAAAAATTCAGTCTTCTCAATTTGAGTTAATCGTTTGGAAAGATATATATGGTCATAGCCAATTTCGTCAACTAAAATTTTTTGTAATTCTCCTCTATGAATAGCAATATTATGAACACCATACTTTTTTTCGAATTCAGATAACTCAGATACTGAAATATTTTTAAGTTGTTCATCAGTAATTTTTATATAGGAAATCCTGTTTCCCACTTTTTCAATTTTTTCTTGAAGTCCTAATTTTTGAAAAATTTGCATTGCATTATTTGCCAAAATAATTCCCGCACCAACTGGTTTTATTTCTGTCGAGCTTTCAAAAATATTCACATTTATTCCTCTTTGTTTTGCTATCAAAGCGGTTGTTAAACCTCCAATTCCTGCTCCAATTATGTTTATTGTTTCTGTCATTGCTATTCTGTTTTATAATGTAAAATTATAGAACGAGATTTGAAGAAACGTTCGCTTAAGTTAATTAATTCGGTTTCGAATTCTACTTAATGACTGGGGAGTGATTCCCAGATAGCTTGCTATATACTTTTGTGGTATCTTTTGGAATATTTGAGGATTTTCTTTTAAAAGTTTTAAATATCTATTTTCGGGAGAATAATAAAGTAAATCCTCTACTCTTTTTTTAGCAGACAAATAGACTTTTTCAGTCATCTTTTTTGAAAAACACAGCCAAAATGCGTTTTTATTAAATAAGTTATTCCAATCATCCTTATCAATGAAATACACTTTAGAATTTTCAAGTGCTTGAATATTTAGTTTTGATTTTGTACCCAATAGAAAACCCTCATAATCTGTAAAAACAATATCTTCAATTTGTTGATTAAAATGAAACAGGAAACTCACATCTTCTCCATTTTCATTTACATAAAATGTCCTCATTGAGCCTTCTTCCAATAATCCTATAAATTTACACGTATCGTTTTCCCTTAACACAAAATCATTTTTCTTTATTTCCTTAAATTTTAATAATGAATACAACTCGTTAAATGCGGGGTTCTCAATTTCAAGTAGTCTTTGTAATTTATTATAAAATGGGTTGTCCATAAAATTTCTGCTAACGGTTTCGGGCTTTGCGTTCGGGCGGGTTTCGGAGCACAAAACTTTCAATTAGAACTGAACTTGAATAGAAGCACAAACCTCCAAGTTTGCACGTCACCCGCCTGACGCAAAACCCGTGTTAGCGGTTCGTTGTTTACTCTTTGGTCAGTCCCATTGCTCGTCCTATTAAAAACGTGTCTGTATATTGATTGAACTCAATGATTTTCCCCTCTCGTACTTTGTATTCGCAAGCAAAGTCGGATTTCATATATTTTCCCGTTGCGTTGTATGTCCCTTCATAAAAGCCAATTACAAAAACTCCATCACCACTGTCAATGTATCGTGTAATTGTAGCTTTCCAATTTGTCCAATTTTGTCTGAAATCACCGAAAACCTTTTCAAACACGGCATCTGGTCCAATATGTTGTCCACCACCTGGAAAACCTTTCATTTGATTCCACTTTATTTTCTCGTCAAATACCTGTCGGATTGAGCTGTTGTCTTTGGTAGCGAAGAGCTCATACATTTTTTTTACTGTTTCAATATTTCCCACTTTTTGAAATGTCGTTTATTTGGTTTTTGCTTGTCGTTGTCTGTTTACTTTGTCCATATGCAGAAGTAATTTCGTCATTTTACTAACGTTTATTTATGGTCTAAGTGTCGCACCACAATGACCGCTAACGTGCCGCGGCTTGGCGATAGTGCGGGATAAATTGGACGAGAAGTTCAATTTAGCACGAACGTAAGCCAATGCTGTGAGCCGTTGGCTAAATTACTAAAAAAATGCCAATGCTCACAGCATTGGCGACTAAAAAGCACAAATGTTGAACTTAGCACTTCTGCCCGCATTTCGCCAAACCGATGTTAGCCGTTCGGTTTTTTTCTTGTTTTCTAATATGTTTCTCTGTAAGTTTTAAATTCATTAAATATTTCTTCGTTATTTAATTTTTTCATCCAATTTAGTTCAAGTTCTTTATTCTCAAAGTCAGAAATACCAAACATAAGAATAAAGTCATTATTCAAATTTTTAAAACTTTCTTCGCTTTTTAGGTCAGCAAGTACAGAAATAAATATCTCATAAATTCTGTCTTTATGTTTTGCAAACTCTTCTGCTGTTTCTCCATATTCCGCTTCAAATAGCATTTTACTTATTTGATTTAGGTCATTTGATAGTTTGTCATCATCTAACCATTCTCCAAAATACCATTTATAATAGTCGGCTTCATTTTCATCATTTTCAGAAATTTGGTCTTTATAATTTTCATAAGTATCAAAACTAAAAACTGAACTTCCTGCATCCTCGTCAGTATAAAGACAAAATGCTCTCAAATTTTTAGCATCATATTTCTTGATTAATTTTTGAATTAATGTTTTAGTGGCTTGAGTTAACAATTGTTCAAAAATTTTATAATCAAAGTTATTTTTCATATTTGTCAAAGTTTGTTTTCTGAGGTCTGTTCGGATAAACTGACGGCTAACGGGCCGCGTATTGGCGATAGTGGCGGATTAGAAAGCCTAAACATTCAAATTTGCACTAACTTAAGCAACAGCCTTTTAATATTTTCTAAATTTAGGAAAAAAGGAAATATAAAAGGCTGTTGCGACAAAAAAAGGAGAAACTTTCAATTTCTCCCTTAAACCGCCATTTCGCCAATACGATGTTAGCGGTAGTGTTTACTATATAGGTTCAGCACTTCCCCAATTTCTATCAGGAAATACTGACCTATTTGTAGTATATGATATAGTTCCTTTATTTTTATGAGTACTATATATTTTACAATTTACAAGATTCTTTTTTATGCAACTTAGTACAGCTTTTCTAGGATGTTTTTTGTTTCCTTCAGCTGAAATCAAATACATATTAGGATTAAACTTTGCAATCCACTTGGTACTTATATTTCTTCTACTTCCATGATGGGGTAATTGTACAAAATTGAAATTTTCAGTTGAAAATCCATTTTTTTCCATATCATCAAAAGATTCGACTCCAGCATCACTAGTTAGAAGATATCTATTGTTCTTACTATCAACTAGTTCAATAACCGTTGCGGATAAATTCTCAGGCGATGCATCATTTTTCTCATCAACAATTTCACAAGGTTTCAAAGATTCTAAAGATTCATAAACTTCGGAAAAGGATTTTGTATAATCAACTTTTTTTAAGAAATCTATATTTGTAAATAGCGAAACTTTATTAGTATAAAACTCTCTAGAAGGAGATACAATTTTCATTTCATTATAATTGAAGCTATCAGTTAATGCTTCACGCCTCTCGATTTGATGTAATGTACACAAATCATTTAACTCTTGTATTTTTTGAAATGATTTATATAAATGCTCAATATCTGCATCTTCTTGTCTTAAAGCAGAATTTTTAATGTTTTCTCTTAATTCTTCTGAAATGAATTTTACGGGATCATTATAAATTCCCCATGTCATTTCATTGCCAATTTCTTTCACAATTTCTATTAGCCCATTAATATGGTCTGCGTGTGGATGGCTATTAATAAAGGAAATAGTTCTGTTTTCGTACAAATGAGGTTTTATCCATTTCTTATAATGTTCAACAACTTTTTGTCCGTTATCTTTGTTTCCACCATCAAGAAAAAATACAAAATCGTTTTTATTGGGATTTCTTCCCCAGATAACAATTGCATCTCCATCTCCAACATATATGAAGTCAATTACAAAATCCATAATTATTTATTAGCGTCAATTCTTTTAGTTATGTAGTTAGTTTGTTTTCGATATGAGAATAAATAAATCACAGCTAAACTGATGAGTAAAATATATTCTTGAGTTTTTAGCGATAAATTTAGGTAATCAAGATTTATACTAAAGAATAATTTTGCTAATATTATCAAAATCAACATAGTAAATAATACTCTAAATTTATTATTTGTTTCTACAAAAATTTCTAATTTGTTGTCTTTTTTATATGCTTCAACAAATAATTTATACTCTTTAAACCTTACAAACTTTATTTTTTTTAAAAAAGGTTCAATAAATATAGATGATATTCTACTAATCGTCATTCCTAAGAAATAAAATAAAAATGCACTAACTAATAAATTGTCGTAATTTATTTGATATTCTGTAAACTTATTGAGCAGTACGACAAATAATATTCCTGGCAATAAGTTATTGAATAAATGATAAGAAGATAATTTATTGAAAAATTCGTTCATGTTTTAGATTACAGTTGGTTTAACATTACCGCTAACATCCCACTTAGCGAAACTTTATTTCGCTAAAACGTAGTATATATTAGTTTCAAATATATGTTTTTTTAATATTTATAACAACTTGATACATAATGTTTTTACTTGTTTGTTGTTGAATAAATTTAATAGTTGTGAAAGATGTATCACGAAACTATTAATATCGCTTTACAAAATAGGGTTTTCTATTTAATAACAGTTTAGGGTTACTCTTTGGTTATCACGATACTTATTTTCTGGAAGTCCGCAGCTGCATTAATAACGGCTCTATACGCCTCAAACACCTCGAGTGGATAATGCACGGTACTGTAATATTCATAGTTCGTTACAGTAACTTCATTTCCTTTTTGCGTATAAGAACTTTTAAAGCCTGCCGTTTCTTTTCCGTCTGAAACGGTTTTGAAGTCCATATTAAACTCTTCCAGATTCTTGATTTTATACCCTTTGGGTAAGATGAATTTTAGGGTACGGGTATAGTAATGCGGATAGTAAATCTCTACCGGAAGCACTCTTTTCTCGACTTGATAAAACTCCATTTGTTTACCGATGGTTTCACCGGCTTTGAACAAGATATTTCCGCCTGCTTTTTGCGTATAATCTTTCCCTTCAAAAGTAAGGTCTAGTATAAATGGCTTTTTACCTAGGTTGTCCAGTCCGTCGTTTTGTGTTTTTAGGGTTTTGTAATCGGTATCGAGCGTATAGTTTTTTGAAATATCTTTTAGGATTTCGCGGTAGCGGTCTTCCGAAACAAAATCTTTGATGGTCTGAAAGTTTAATGCCGAATATCCTCCGTATTTGATAGTTGAATGAACCTCCGGATTCTCGATGTCTTTGGTGAAATCCACAACAATATCCATATAATCATGCGTAATCTCATTAGGGATATCGATCTTTTCAATACTTCCGATACCCATTTTAGCCCCCCCAAATACTTTTTCTTTGATAAACAATCCGTAGTTTTCGCCATAATTAAAGTTAAACAGCGGGAATCTGTATTCGAGCGACGTAGGTTCTAAAAACTTTTTAACGGCAGGGAAGTAGAGCAATACATCGTTGAGTTGCTCGGTGGTTTCGAAGTCTATATCAAAAAACTTGGTCAATCTTTTTGAGGTCATTACCACTTGAGTCTCGATGTTAAACTTCTTGAAAACAGCCAAATAAAACCGCAACATATCTACGTCATCGGCTTGTTTGTTTTTGATAACATCCGCCAAATTCTTATTTCCTTCGTAGTAATTGTTATGAGTAATGGTGTTTTTGATTCTGTTTTCGATGTTCCAGATTTGCTCTTCTACTTTGGATGACTTCGGAATTTTTGAGACGAAATTATCTATTTCTTTTTCCGATTTCTTGTCGATATCTCCATTTAGATTTTCGTATACATTACTGGCAAAGTCGCTATAGTTGAATAGGTTTTTAGCTCCATTATACGAGTTTGAATCTAGTTTATAGCGGAATTTTTTGATGTATTTGTTCCAGTTCGCATATCTTTCATCGTCTGATAAGCCGTCAATATTAGTGTCGGTTACCAAAATTACATTCTTGTCTTTATATGCATCTTCTTTGAATTGTGCTTCAGGCAAACCGTTGTATGATTTGTATTTAAAGCCCAAATGCTTCGGCGCAATAAGTTCAAAACTCAAATCCAGAATCGGAACTTCTGCTTGCATTTTTAGGGTAATCCCTTTCAAATCCGGATTTTCTTTAATGACAAATATCTTTTCGAGTATAGCTCCTTTTTCAAGCCCATTTACCGCGTAGTAATTGTATTTTACTCCTTTTTCTTGGTCAACTTCTTCTTTGATGTCGTTGCTTTTCAGGTTGATAACCGTTCCGTTTTTAAGAATAACACGTACTTTATTGGTAAGCAACGATTCATCCAATCTAAACGGAATATATACTCTGTTGTTTCGCTCAATTGCATCATCCGAATTGATAAGTACTTTTTCGTGTAATAAAAACACCTGATAGGCTCCTTTTTGAGCTGCTATAAGCTCTACTTTGATGTGCTTTTCCAAAATAATTTCGTTTTCATCTGCGTATTTAGCAGGAACGTCTATTTTGCGGTCGCTATAATGGTAGTTTTTGAATTCATAATCTTGTGCATATCCCGCCGATATACAAAACAGAAATAAACAAAATAAGGTTGATAGGTTTTTCATATTAGTTTAAGTTTATAGGTTGGTTAATACGACCATTTCGTTATAATTTGATTTTAAATCTTTGATGGATTGATTCCACAGCTCGAAATCACCTTGGTCAAGCAATAATTTCTTGGTTTGTATGACAAAATTCAAGGTTATTTTATCTGCCGTTGTAGTATAGGTGATGTCATACTTCAAAAGACGATTATCAGTAACTATGTTTTGAGGCACATAGCTCACTTTTTTGCCTTTCGGAATCTCTAACTCCATACTAAAGGATTGCTTTACCAGTATATCAAATTCAAAAGGGGATTTTCTGTTTTTTTCGATAGAAAACTTCTCCAACGGTTTGTCCAAAAACATACTCAGATAAGTCTCTGAAGCTGATGAAACCACATAATTATCCAATTGGAAGTCAAAATCAATCTGATAAGGTAAGTCGCGATTGCTAAAGTTGTGCTCTTTGTATTCTTTGAGCATGAATTTATTATTGCCTTTCAGTACTAAGCCTTTAATGGCTTCCAGGCGAGCTTTACCGCTTACATCCCCGATATTACGCAGGGCATTTGTTCTTGCTAACCCTCGAAAGTTCATCGTTCCGTTTCCTTGTAGCGTAGTTCCGTTTAGTTTTACTTTCAACTGTTCGGCTACGGTATTGATTTCTCCACTCACTACCGGAACTTCAACAATTCTATAAGTGCTTCCGTTGCTGATAAGAGCTTCTTTTCCTTGGATAAAACTGCTCGGTAGTCCGAAAGAAGATACGTTATCGGTAGCATCCAAGAATATGGTTTTACCATCGAGATCAATACTGGCAATCATGTGATTATCTACAGCCGGCGTGGATACTTCTTGGTAGGAATAAGGAAGTTTTCTTGTCCCAATCCAACAAATATTTACATTTGGGATAGCGGCATATTTAGCCATTTGTGTAATTATACTCGACATATCTTTACAATCACCGAATCTTCGCTCATTCACTAAAGCAGCTTCTCTGGGGATAAAACCTTCGTATCCGTCTTCGAAAGCAACATATTTAATATTGTCTTTCACCCAATAGAAAATAGCTTTTATTTTCTCTTCATCAGTAGTTTTGCCTTGAATGATTTCTTGAGTGATTTGCTTGAGGTTGGCATCTTCTTTTTGGTTGATATTGCCGATAAAAGTTTGGTAATATTTGTACAACTGATCGATGCTCCCTAAAAGTTCCACTTTGTTTTTATCGGCTTGGTAGTTTTGTACATAAAAGACAATATGCGGAGCTACATATAAATATCCCGGACTATCCGATTCAAACAAAATAGGAGTGGAGTTGTTGAGCTCCCAAGTATAGATATACCTTCCTTTCTTTTCCGTTTTGGAAAAGGTAATTTTATTGTCGGGGTCGTTGAAAATCTTGTAACCTATTTCGATATTTTTATCGGCAATCACTTCAAAGCGACTCTTCTCGATAGGTAAGTTATTAGCAAATAAAAATTTATGCAATAAGCAGGGATCTAAAAACTCCGATTGATACGAATAGACTTTCTTAGCACCTACTTCCAGATTAGTAAATACTATTTTGCGCTCTTTGGTATCGCTATGAAATACATGCGAGGGATTATAGCTTTTATCCGTGTGGGATTTGATAGGAATCTTTTTGTCTTTCCCTTTGATATTTACTACCGAATACGCCTCATAGCTGTTCAAAGGCACTAAATCCGAGTAACTAATCATTTCAGCCGTATTGTGAATACCTATTTCGGTTAATATAACCGATTCATAATAGTTATCCTGCACCACTTTAAGCTTGTTTTTGTGTACTGATAAATCATAGGTTTGCGACTCCTGCAATATCAATTCATTGTAGCCCGAATATTTCTTTTGCCATTCGACTATATTTTGCGAATAAGCAACAGCTATATTCCCAAGCAGTAGCGCTACGATACTTATCGTTTTTTTATAATTTGATTTCGACCAATTCATTAGAGTCATACATTCTGTGTTTAACTAATTTTCCATTTTCAAATACTTTCAATTCGCCGTGTAGTTCGTCAAAATTGAATGGCGCCGATATGATTATCTTTCCGTCTTCTGAAAAGTATTCTTGAACGCCTTGATAATGGTTGTTGTCCAAGAATTCTGATTTATAGATTTTACCATTTTTGAAGTATTCAATTCTTTTGCCGTGTAATAGACCCAACTTGAATTCCGATACGTAAATCGGTTGACCGCTTTCAGAATTAATTTCTAATTGTTTATCAAATAGCCCTTTGGTGAGGTTCAGCTTGAAGGCAGTTTTGCCGTCCGGATATTTAGATACAATTTGATAGTCGGCAGTTGGGATGGTTTTTTGTACTTCTCCTAAATTTCCAGCCTTATCCAATACTTTGTAATATTGAATAACATCCATCGCATAGCCAATAGCCGCTATCGGTTTTCCGGAGTGGTTATAAAAAATCTGTTCGCCATCTTTTACTTCATTAAACGAATTGTATTCATAAATTTTCTGTCCATTCTCATAATATCGAGTTACATTTCCGAATTCTTTATCGAATGCTTCAACGGTACTTAACCTCATTTTCCCGTTCAAATCATAGTATTTACTGGTACCGTTTATTTTACCCGAATAATAATCTGCTTCTACAGATAGTTTTCCGGTAGCGTGGTAAAATTGGTATTTGCCATGAATTACATCATTGATGACTTCCATTTTAGCAACCAGTTCACCGCTTTTTAGTTTGGTGGTGCTATTTCCGTTGCGAACGCCATTTTTGTACTCGTTAGAAGTAATAACTAAGCCTTGATTTTCGATAAGTTCTACTTTTTGAGTTTTGTTGGCGAGATTCACTTCATATCCTACGCTTGAATCTGAGTTGTAGCTTTTAATTCGTACCAAATAATTATCGATGTATTCGTATTCTTTCAAAGGCTTTCCGGATTGAGTATACGTATAATGATTGAGGTGATAGCGCCCATTGATGTAATAACCTTCGTAGGAAACACCTCCATTCTTGTAGAAATATTGAAACGGACCATGTCTTTCTCCTTCGCTGAAATACATTTGTACAGACATTTTATTGTTGCGGAATCCTTCGAACAATCCGCTTATTACGCCTCCTTCTGACTGATAATACGTGCTGGAAACCTGTCCTTGCTCGTCATAATCATAGCGCAAACCTTCCACTTTATCGTTTTTATAATTCTGAATGAAGTTTATATTTCCGTTGCTTTTGTAGTAGGTCCAAGGGCCGTTCATAGTTCCTTTGCTGTAATAGCCCGATATTCTTAGGGTTCCGTTAAGGTCTTTCATTTCATACATATCCTTTTTGAGCGGAACTTCAATCGGTTGATTGTTGGACGCAGTATATTGGTAACCTACTTTAGTTTTTCCGCCTTTAAAGCGTTCTTCAAAGTATTTTACTCCGTTTTCATCGTAATAAATTTGTTTTTCGAGCTGTCCTTTAGCATCAAAAAAGCTTTCGCCGATAATTTTTCCGTTGGCAAAATATTCGGTACTTTTCTTAATGTTTCCGTTCTCGAAGGTTGATTCTTTATAGATTTGTCCGTTTTCGTAATACTGCATATAACTTCCTACCGGAATTCCTTTCTGATAGGTCAATTTGCTATTCACTTTAGTTCCGTCATAATAGACAATTACTTCACCGTCAAATAAGTCATCGACATACGTACCCACTTGGGTGATTGCCCCGATTTCGTTATATTCAATAACTTTCCCGTTTAGCTTCCCGTTGACATACGGATATTCATTTTTAACTTGTCCGTTGGGATAATAGCAGATAGAGGCGCCTTCGATTTGTCCGTTTTTAAAGGTTCTTTCGCATTGTTTCCCGCCATTTGGGTAATAAAAAATATAGCTTCCGTCCGGTTCTCCGTTTTTGTAAGTTCCTTCGCTTTGAATATTTCCGTTGGTATAATACTCTTTAAACTCACCGGATTTTACACCTTTTACGAAATATACGCTATTCGATTTTTTTCCATTTGGGTAATAATACGTCTGTAAACCTTCAAGTTCATTGTCTTTATAGTTTATCTCGCCTAATAATTGACCGTGTTTATTTACCAATTTATACTTTCCTTGGGCTTTTCCGTCAATTGTTTTTCCAATCATCGAAGGGAAGTTATCCTCCAAATAAATCACTACATCTTCCATCACACCGAAATGGTCTAACTTTCTGCGACCGTATAATTCCCACATATCTCCGCCGACATATTTCTGCGAGAAGTCGATGATTTTTTTCTTATGTGTAGTGAGTTTTTTGCCTAATTTCTCTTCAAACGAAATCAACGAATAGTAAATAAAATCTTCCGTTAGTTTTTTCTTTTGAATATCAGCTAAGTAGGGGATGTAAATGTTTTCAAAGAATCCGTCTTTTACTTGGTGCGTCGGTGCATATTCCAATATAGCTTGCATTTGACGCGTTACTATATCATCAATGGTAGTGATTACTTTGTATTTCTGATTCAAGGGCAATTGATTTCTAAGGATGAGTTCTAATTCCGAGAAATCATCGCCTTTAGCCGAATAAACCAAGTTGTCTTTCTTCAGAAAGTCTTGTCCCATTTTGGTGTTGAGCTTCAACACGGCTTCGGTACTAAACTTCCCTGCAGGCGCAAGGGTAAGGTAACCCAGCATCCCCAACGAACCTTCTACAATTCGCCCGCTTTCATAGGCTATCAATCCTAAGATATAATGTGCTGAGGCATAATTTGGGTTATTGGTAATGGTTTTCTTCAAATAGTCGATTGCCTTTTGTCTATCCTCCATACGGATATAAACAACGGCGGTATTGTAAGAGACAATCGAGGAATAAGGAAGTTGCTTTTCGGCTTCTAGCAATATCTTTTCAGCCTGGGCAAATTGTTGTTTATCGCTCAAGAAAGAACCATAAAGCACAAACAAATCCGGATATTCCTTCATACTTCCGTTGGAATAGAGTTTTTCGAATAGTTGCTGGAGTTCTTCTTCTTTTTCTAAAGCCGATAAGGCTAGTATTTTTTCGTATTGTGCTTTTAAATAATCCGAATCGGGCTTAAGGATTTTATCGTATTCCTTTATGGCTTCGGAATACTTTTCAGATTGGTACAATTCCACTCCTTTGGAGATGATTTCGTCGCTATCATAGATATGACTGTATTTTTCTGTTTGGGAGAAGGTGGTAAAAGGTAAAACAATAAAGGCAAATAAAGTGATTTTGTTTTTCAGGGAACGCGGCGTTCGCTTGAAAGGAGTAGTAAAGCGCATAGAAATGATTATTGATGTTAGTTTGTCAAATATAAAAAAAATAAGAAATCTTAATAATATTTGATAAAATAATACCAAACAAAAAGCCATTTAGTTGAAATGGCTTTAATTTTATTATTCATTCCTATACCTTAAAACTGCTTTTCAAAAGTCTTTCCGTTAAATGTATAAATGCTTCCGTCTGCCATTCCGAACCAGATTTTACCTTTATGATCGTCGAAGATGGCAAGCGCAAAGTTATTTGCAAGTCCGTCTTTTTGGGTGTAATTAACCATATCTAGACCATTGTATTTCCAGATTCCGGTATCTCTGTCTCCAAACCAAATGTTTCCTTGGTTGTCTTCAGCGATTGTAAAAACGTGCTCCAATGTGCCGGGAGGAGATGTATAAGTGTTGTCTTTCCGATTAGGTTGCCTTAAGCCGTACTTATTCGAGAAGTTAATAATTGTATTACCTTCTTTAAGAACTACGCCAATTCCGTTATTACCCATCCATAGCCTGCCTTTAGAATCTGCTAATATACTTCGTATATGTAAGGCTTCGGTTTTTCGGTCATACCCTAATGTTTCATCCGTAATACTAATAAAATCACTTCCGTTGTACCCGAAAACACCCGCATAGGTAGCAAACCAAATGGTGTTTTCGCTCTGCGAAATATCCGTTACCGCAAACAAATTATCGTTGGGGTTAAGGACTTTTTGAGGAGGAAGCTCTAGATACTGTAATTCTTTCCCGTCATACCGGTAAACACCTGATTTATTTCCGGCATCAAACCATAAGTCATTTTCAGATTTCGCCCATCCATTGGGGGTGGGGTAATTGTTGGGCATCGGGAAAACAGCTTGAGAATCTTGCTGATTATCAGCGGTGTGGTTGGTGATTCTTTTACCATCGTAACTGCTAACGCCGCTTTGTGTGTTAAACCAAATAACGCCTTTTTTATCTTCATGAATGGAGCGGATTTGGTTGTCAGAAAGTCCTTCATTCATAGTGAAGTAATAGAATGATTGACCATTATAAACCGCGACACCTTCCTGCAGACTTCCGAACCAATAATTCCCTTGGCTATCCTGAAAAATAGCACGAATACCGGAAGTAAACTTTAAGGTATCGGTCGCGGAAGCCGCTACTAATTCAGGCTTGAAGATTACCTTTTCTGTCGATTGCTTTTCGTTGCACGAAAAGTTCAAGATCAATATGAGGAAAAGGTAAATCAATTTTAGTTTCATTTGAGGGATTTATACTATGATGCGCAATATATAGGTTTTGTAGGCTAGAAGGTTTCTGTTTATTATACCGAAAAGTAAAGTAAATTTATATAGTAATATGGTTAAATTTCTACTTTCAATGCTTATTTATCTCCTCAAAAATAACAAAAAATGGCATTACCTTATTATTTTATCGAAATAAAAATACAGAAAAATCCTCAAAACTTTAACACAATACGCCTTTATTTTTTTGAATTATTCAAGCTTTTTGAGGGCGAAAAAGCGCCTATTTTGCGGAGAAAAATGCCCTAAAAAACGAAAAAAGACCAAAAAAAGGTCATTTTACGAGTTGCTGAGGTTCATTTTACAACATGCGGAGGTTTTTTCTCGAAGATGCGGAGCTTTTTCTTCGAAGATGCGGAGCTTTTTTGTTGAAAATACGGTACTTTTTTAGCCAAAAAACATAAAAAATCCCGAGCTAAAAGGTAGCTCGGGACAGCAAAATGTATTAAAAATTGGTTTTGATCAATAGTATTATAACTTACTCAAAGAGAATTTTACGTTGAATAAATCAGCTTTATTTACAATAGAAAATGTCGAAATGAATTTTATCAGCGCATCGAGGTTCACATTGGCTATATTTATAGGTTGCGCATCATAGTTCGCTGGAAGGTCAAGGAACTGAGGATTTTCCTTTCTCGATAGGTTTTGTGTAGCTCTAGGACTTTTCATTTCGTATCGATTTTATGCTGCTTCCGAAGTATAACTTAGGTCAGCAACCGGTTAACTACTCGTTTTAATAATTCGCTCAAAAGCACTTTAAACAGCAGACAAACAATTATTTAGCTTGGAATGATGTATCAAATATAAAACAACTTGCTGAATGTGGTGATACATTTTGCGCGTTTTAGCACAAATTGCTCGTTTTGCTCGTTTTGTAACATTTTGCTCGTTTTGAAAAAAACTAAACATCTGAGCCTTAACGATAACTATTTTTCAAAATACAACTTATATACGCTTGTCTTTTTATATGTACTGTTTTTAATCTTTTAGTGTATCGGTTCTTTGTTCTACAATCTTTTCGTTTATTATTTTTTTGTAATGTACAACTGCCGTGTCGTTGGGGTAGTGGAAGTTTTCGATAAAATTTATTTTTCCCTTCTTGTTGAAATGGTATTTTGTATAATAGACGTTATCCATATTCCATTCGTGTGTTGTCAAAATTCTATTGATACTATCTATTTCGTCTATAACCGGAGCAGATAATTCCGAATGTTCAAACGTTTTGGTTTTATTGTTGAAAAGAATAATAACAGTTGTACTTGTCATTGGCATACTGCCATATTCATAAAGGGTGAAATCTTTAAATCCGTCAAAATTAAAATCATCAAAATGGTATTTATTTATACTATCAAAATAAGTTGCTGATTTGTAATCATAGTTTTCTTCATATTTTGGATGATACTCATATTCTAAAAGTAGTTTTTTTGTTTTATAATCATACAATTTCATTGTAATTTCAAGTCCACCATAATTGTAAATAACAAAAAAATGTTCCCAATAACACAGAAGTTTATTTAACAAAAAGGGGTTACTTATTTTAGAAAGCGTATCGGTTTTGTATTCAAGAGGTTCTTCGGTAGTAAGTGTATCAGCAGCAACAACTTTTTCCATAAGAGAATTATTTTGCACCGCATTTTTACAACTTGCTACAAGGAGAGTAATAAATAGGTAAGTAAGTTTTTTCAAAGGATTAAATTCCATAATTTTCGTTACTGCATTTTTTTACTTTTCGTTTGGGTATTTCTTCAAGTTTACCCATTTTTCTATTCGCACGCCACGCTTTTTTAACTTTGGTGTAAAATTCGGTGTCCGCACTTGTGTCTTTTATCAGCGCAATAATTTCGGCATCAGCACCTTTTTTGGAGTAGCAATATTCTGTTAGTTTGTATCCTTGTAGTTCTTTTTTATCAATTTCTACAAAATCAATCACAATGTTTTTTGTGTTTTAAATTTTGAAAAATAATAGAAAAGTATGCGTTTCTGAATGAGAAAAAGCAATACCAAAATCAGTATCAAAACTACCTTTTTCTAATAAAAACCCACTTTCGTTTTTTATTTCTTGCCCTATCCAATATTTCTTGTCTTTTGGCTGTGAATTGCAAACAGTAGCAATCAATGTAAATAGGTAAATTAGATTTTTCATAAAAAAATGGAAGCGCATTAATTTGCTTTAAAACAGAATGAAGTCAAAGCTGTGGCTTTTGGTAAATTTAATAATAATACAAAAGTAAAATAGCTTTTGCGGATAAGGAAGAAGTAAATTCCAATTTAAGGCTGTTCCCATTGATTGCCGCTCACGTTTCGGGGCTTGGCGTCAGTGGCGGAAATTGAAGCGAAAAGTTTCAATTTAGCGACTCAGCAAGCAAAAGCCAATTAATTGAATAAATTTAAGAAAAAAGTCAATATAATTGGCTTTTTGCGGAATAGAAAGCCGAAACTTCAATTTTATCCTTAACCCGCCATTGCGCCAAACCCTTGTTATAGCCAGTCCCTTTTTTCATTCGCTTGGTAATGTTACAATTTCGTTGTCTTTGTAAAGTTCTCCCAAAAATTGGGGTTTTATTCTAAACTGACTTCGTTTCTTAATTTTCGGTTTTGTCGAAACGTTTTCCATTTTAATTCCTGGGTCGTAATAAATGTTTCCAATTGCCATCTGTCGCAGGAAAAGTTGAAAGTCTGTACCAGTTCCTAAAATGATTTTGTTTCCGTATTTGTATTTTCTTTCATCTGTTGTTTCTGAAAGCGAAGGAACGTAACACGCTTGATTATGTTTCCTGTTCCAATGTAAAAGCATAGACGAAAAACTCCACGCTGCCGCTTCGTTTCCGTTGGTATCAACTAATGCAATTCGTCCGTTAGAGCTTCGGATTTTACCGCTTTCTTGGTCAAAACCGATTAACTGCATTTCAAGATTTGTCGAACTGTGGCGTATTCCTGCCTTAAGAACTCCGCCAAAATTTATTCTGTCTTCACGTCCAGTTTTATCAGCATAGCCGTAAGTATGCAGAAAGGTTTCTGTTCCTTGCGTTTTATAAATTCCGTCTGTTGGTTCAGGTGTCATAAGTGTAATAACAGAGGAATTTATTCGCTCAAAATTAGCCACTCCGAATTGTTTTACTTCCCAACCTAAAAAGTCAGGTTCTGAATATCCGTTTGGTGTAATTCCTAATTCAGCTTCCAAAGTATAACCGCCACAATTTGAAGAAACACACGGCAAAACATTTCCGTATTTGTCTAAACGCTTGGAAGTTATCCAATCCAGTTGATGAATACGATACAATTCATCAAGTAATTTTACTCGATTGTTTACAGTTTGAGGTAAATCTATTACTTTAAAAATTCCAATTTCGTCATCGGCTTGTAAAGCATTAAATTCGTTAGCCAATTCAGAATTTGGAGCGGTTACATAACCCAAAATTTCGCCTTTATTCGATATGCTCAAAAATAAAAGTCTGTCTGCTAACCTTTGTGTCATTAGTTCCGAAGGTGGGTTTTGACACCTCGCTAAAAATCCCGAAAATCTTACTTCGGGATATTTTGGATAAAGAATGAGTTGTGAATTTGGTGCAGGATAAGTGTTTCCGTCATCGCCAATCCACGAGAAATTTATTGATGCCTTAAATCGTTCTCTATTCCAATCTCCAGCTTCTTCCGTTTTGATTTCGGAAAGTGGAAAGATGTTTAATATTTCAAAACTTCCACCTAAATAAACCTGATTTTTTGAGTTGTCATTGGGCGAAAGTTTCTTTACATAAAGTTTTTGACAGCCATTATCAATAAACAGCTTTTTGAGATTTTTTTGGCGTTCCCTTCGGTCGGGCTATCCGCTGCAAGTCCTCGCTACGTTGCACTTCGCTGTGGGCTTTTCGCTACTATCCCTAACGCAAAATTCAATACCTAAAACGGAACTCATTATGATATTTTAGAAATTCTATATCTGGTAAAAATCTTGATGGCAAAATAATTTCTTGATTGTCTAATTTTAGAAAATATTCATCAATAGACTTTGATTTTTTCTGTTTGTATAAAGTCGGAGAAATTTTGATTTTGTAATCTGGTGTAATAGTCATTAAACCAGTTTCAAATGCTTTATCGTGTAGAGCGTTTATAGCAATGCCATTTTGTGGATTTAGTCTATTTTTCTCATCAATACTCCACGGTTTAATATGTCCTGCGATTAAAAATTCTGGCTGTTGAATTCCTGTAATGCAACAGGTATTATTATAAGACGCTAAAATAGAACTTCTGAAAAAAGATTGATTTACTCTAACTCTTACAACTTGCTCTCTTGTTTTTCCTTCTCTCGGTAATTCCGTTTCAGAAATATGATTTAATTTTTCAATTGTGGTATGTTCAAATTCAGCTAATAACTTTTCACTTTCATAGGGCAAAATATCCCAATGATTAAAAAATTCGTTCCAAATTTCTTTATCTAATTTACTTGCATTTGAAGCCCCTTTAATTCCCCGGGCTTGTAAACTTGGATCAAGACTTGCAAAATTTACGAGTTTATATGCAACTGAACTTGGTGTTCTCCCAATAAGATTTGCGAGATGTATTACTTCTGGATTTAAACGATGTAATCTCCCAAAGGGAAGTTTGCAGTATAAATTTACTGCCAAAATCAATTCATTTCTTGTCCATAGCTTTTGCCCTTCTTTCATATTTCTTCCTCATCAAATTCTAATATAAATTCAAAAAAGCAATTTTCAGAGAGGCATTTATGATGTTGAGAATTTTGCAAATCTTCAATTATTTCGGTTCTAATTCCGCATTTTGGGCAAGTGGTTGGTTGCTCTGAACTTAAATATATTTCCAAATTTTTCATTAGGCAACTTGTTTTAAAGCGTTAGGGATTGAAGTGGAAATCCTTTTTGTCCTGAAAGGCAAAAAGATTGAAACGGAAAGCCCGACCCGCAGGGAAACGCCAAAATAAAAAATTTCCGAACCGTCTTTGTAATAACGTGCCGAAATTGTTCTTGAAATTCCGTTCAAGTCGGTTAAACCAAAGCCGAAACCGTTACCTTTAGCTTTGTGCTTATTCGCATACTCTTGCAAATAATTCCAAAGTTTATCCGAAAGTGTGTATTTCGGGTCGATTTCTTCTTCTAAAATATCACGAATTGCCGAGCTTGGCTCGGGCAATTTTGGAAATTTAAAATTTTCTTCTTCGTTGAAAATGTCTTTTCTGAAACCGACAATTAAAATACGTTCACGATTTTGCGGAACAAAATGTTTTCCGTTTAAAACTTGATAATGCACAGAATAACCCAACTCCTCAAGTGTATTTTTTATCACTTTAAAAGTGTTTCCTTTGTCGTGAGAAACCAAATTTTTTACATTTTCCAACATAAAAGCCTTTGGCTTTTTATGTTCGATAATTCTTGCAATGTCAAAAAATAAAGTTCCTTGTGTCTCGTCCAAAAAGCCGTGTTTTCTTCCCAAAGCATTTTTCTTGGAAACACCTGCGATTGAAAACGGTTGGCAAGGGAAACCACCTAAAAGTACATCGTGGTCGGGGATTGATTTTTCGCTGATTTGTGTAATGTCGCCAAACGGTACTTCGCCAAAGTTGGCTTCATAAGTTTTCTTAGCAAAGTTGTTCCATTCGCTTGAAAACACACATTTTCCTCCCAAGTTTTGGTAGGCTAATCTTATGCCTCCAATTCCTGCAAATAGGTCAATGAATTTGAATTTTGGTTTTGTAGTCGGTGGAAAAGGAACATCATATTTGTACGGAATATAAAGTTGTTCGGGTTCTTCAACAACAGACAGAATTTCCTCCTGCAAATATTCTTTTGCATAAGGCTTAAAGTATTGAGAAACACCATTTTTGTGGTTTTGCCAATAATGTGTCAAATGAGCGAAACCGTCATTTAAGTGCTTGTCAACCTTTATGTTAAGGTGTTCTTTTATGTCGCTGTATGTTGTCATTACATATATTCTGTTTCTTTGTCCTTTATGCTTTCAAAGTTACAAAATAGTTTCGAGTTGGTTGTTTTTTCGGTCAGTTGAATTTTAGTACGGACGTTCGATAGGGATTGGCTATAACGTTTTGGCGCTTGGCGTCAGTGGCGGAAATTGAAGCGAAAAGTTTCAATTTAGCGACACGGTAAGCAAAAGCCAATTAATTGAATAAATTTAAGAAAAAAGTCAATATAATTGGCTTTTTGCGGAATAGAAAGCCGAAACTTCAAACTTTAGCCATAGCCCGCCATTACGCCAAACCGCTGTTAGCACCAGTTTTTATTTTTGCATTTCAATTAATTTCCATTGTCCATTAGGTTCTTTCTCAAGGTAAACACTAACATTTAGGTCTTTTGTATTTCCTAAAACTTTAATTTCAAGTTGTGCTTGTCCTTGTCCGTTTGATATGCTTATATTTCCTGTTGGCATCATTCCATATCCTTTTATTCCGCCAGTTTCATTAATGATTTCTTTATTTTGTTCGATTTCTTTTGTCGCCACTTTGTAAGCGTCCGAGTTCTTCATAGCACTTCCAGCGAATAAAAACACGAACATAAAAAATGCAATACCAACTCCAATAAGTGCTAAAATTCGAGGAAGTTTAGTCGGTTTATTTGGATTTTTTACTACAACTGTTTTTGCAACTTTGTCTCCAAGTCTTTTCTTTTGGTCGTTAGTTGCCAAAATAATGAATTCAATAGGCCAAATAATTATAAATAAATTTCGTAAAAATAGTCGTCCAAATGAGGGGGTTTCATTATTGTTGTTTTCGTCACGAACCATAATTCCCATAATCCATTTTCCAACACTAATTCCTTTTAAGCTGTCTTTTGCAAAATAAAGAACGAAACCAGGCAACATAACTAACAACATTGTTGTCGTCATTTTACTTGGATTATTTTCGTCCATAAAATTTGGCCCAAGTGCAATAAATACAACTGAAACCATTAAAAAAGTCATTACGAAATGGTCGATTAAGAATGCCGCAATTCGTCTTTTTCTGCTTGATTTTTGAAATGTCAATTCTGTTGTTTGTTCTGTCATTATTGTCGTTTTTTTAAAATTGGTGCTAACGTTTTGCAGCTACCCGTAGTGGCGGAAAAGCGAGCAGCGTATGCTCCGCTAAGATAGAAATTCTACGTGAAAACCAAGCGTGAAGCCAAGAAAATCAAGACATTGCGGGTAGGTGCGGTTAGCGGTTCGGCTTTTTATTTTCCCAAATTGTCTTTTTCAATTCAAACCAGTCTGTTGGGTCACCTTCGTAGTCAAAGGTTTCTTTAAATTCAAAGCCCAATTTAAACAACACCTTTTTAGAATTTGCATTTTTAGGGTCAGTTATCGCAAAAATTTTGTCAATATTTAAGTTTGCAAATCCATAGTCTATAATTGCGATTGAAGATTCTGTAGCAAAGCCTTTTCCCCAATGTTTTTTCTTAAATCTATAACCTAGTTCGTAAAAATTGTTGTGTTTATTTAATGGTTGGTTAAAATATTTTAGTCCTGACCAACCAATACATTCGTTTGTTAATTTGTCAATTACAGCCCAACGAGCAATTCCATTTTCTTTGTATTGCTTTTTAAGCATTTCAATCACTTTTGTTATTTCGTCAATTGATTTTACAGGATTATTTTCAATAAACAAATGAACTTCTGGGTCAGAGTCCATTTCGAATAAGTCATTTTCGTCTGTGTATTCTAATTCTCTTAAAATTAACCGTTCTGTTTCTACTAAAATTCTCATTTGTCAATTATTTCCCTTTTTACTGCGTCATTTTTAAGCTGACCGCTAACGTTTTGGCGCTTGGCGCAGTGGCGGATTTCGGAGCACAAAACTGTCAATACACCACAAAAGTTGATGCGAGGTAGAATGTTCAACTAACCACGTCACCCGCCATTGAGCCAAACGCCTGTTATGCACTGGCGTTCCCTTTACTTTAGTATTCGTCTGCAATAGCTTCTTGTTGCAAAAATTCTTCATTGGTTATTTGTGCGTCATTGTTTATCGCTAAAACCTTTTTAAGTTCTTCTTTTATTTTTATTTTTCTTTCTTCAAAGAAATTCATAAAGTCTTTAAAATCTAAGCTTAAATTATCGGGTATATAATTACTCACTTTAAAATGGTTTTGTGCTGTAACATCCTTTTTGGATAACCAAATATTAAAATCAGTTGCATTCTTAGATTCATTTTGTCGTCCTTCTAAAAGTTGAAGGTTTGGCACCATATCTCTTAGTTTAATCCATTCAACTTGTTCTTCTTGTGTTAAACCAAATGAAGATAGAACACTTGGATTAAACTTGGAAGCTGGGTGAATATGGTCTTGATGGAACTGAACTTCTTTGTATTTTAAGTTCGGATAGAGTAGGGATAAAACGAAAAAGGAAGATGCTCCTTTTCTGTAAGACATAAAATTATCTAACTCTAATTCCGTTACATAAAGTGATTTTCTTGATGGCAACTCTAATTTTAATAGTTCTTCAAAAGAGAAGATGTTGTTTTTAAGTTTAAATGTGATTTTACCATTTTCGTCTTTAGAACTTTGTCGAAAATGATTTCTTAAAAATGCAATCAATTGGTCTTGTGAACTTCCATAAACTCCATTCAGTAAAGCGTGAATTAGATATTTTTTAATCTCGAGTTTAGTGGAGTCGTTAACAATGCCATTTTTGTATAAATAGTAAGCAATAATGATTGTTGCATTTTGAGATGTAAGTAAACTTTGACTAAAGCCAAACTCCACTAAAAGGTCAACAGTTTGTTCAATTGCCTTTGCAATGTTTGACCATTCATCTTTTATTTTTTGAACATTTTCTGATTTGAATGAATTAACTTTATATAAAACTGGTGCGTCAGTCATTACTAAGCAAGAGCGCATTAAAAACTCATTTGAAAAACCAAAGCCGTCACCTTTTTTATTTATTTTTTGAAGTAACCCTTCAATTTCTTCTCTACCATTATCCCAAGTCGCAACAATTGTCGAGAATAATAAATCTGTTTTATTTAATTGCGTTCCACCGCTATTTACACGAATAAAAATCTTTAAAATGTCTTCTAAGTCTTGCTTGTCTATTTCAAAATAGTTGATAAGTTGGTCTGATGAAATTCTTTTGAACAAAGTTTCGAGAGATTTCTTAATTAGTCTTCTTTTCTCTTGGAGGTTTGTTTTCTGCCGTTCATTTTTACACTTTGTTATAAAGTCATCTATAATGATATCAAATTCAGGGTCTGTACTCCAACTTAAAACATCACCAACCTTGAACCAAAACATATTCTCTTCGTTGATTTTTTCAATTCCATTTTCGTCTATCTGCTTCGACTTTCTGAAAATCCAATTTTCACTTTCTTTTTCTGTTAAAAATCTAAATTCAAAATTTTGTTCTTCAATTGTTTCAATAACATTTTCTTCAGATATTCGGTAAGGTAATGAAAGTAAGTTTAAATAAAGTTTAGATTTGCGATAAGCATTGTCGTCTGCCCAACGCATATAAGGAGCTTTTTCGGTATGAGTTCCTTGAAGACCAATATACATAGAACTTAGTCTTTGTTGACCGTCAAGCACCCCAATGATTTCAGGATTTAAAAAGCTTCCGTCTTTTCTCTTGTTGTATGGATTTCTTTGGTCATATTCTTTTAGAAATTCATAAAACACATAGTTGTTTGCGACTTCTCTATTTAAGTTCCAAAATAAAAAAGTTCCTATTGGAAAATTTCTCATCATAGAATCAAAAAGTAATTCAATTTGCGGTTTCCCCCAAACAAATTTTCTCTGTAATGCCGGTAAAAAAACTTTGCTTCCTTCAATATCTTTTACGATTTGAAGTATGCTTTTACTCTTATATGCCATATTTCTTTTCTGTTATTTTGTTTGTTCGGGTCTGTTGTGTTTTACGCTTGTGCATAACGTTTTGGCGCTTGGCGCAGTGGCGGATTTCGGAGCACAAAACTGTCAATACACCACAAAAGTTGATGCGAGGTAGAATGTTCAATTAACCACTTCCCCGCCATTGAGCCAAACGCCTGTTATAGGGCGTTTTTCTTTTCGCTTCTTGTCTGATAGTTGATTTCACAGTTTGGTAACCACTTTTTTAAATTGTCTTTATCTGCTTGTTTTAAGAAGTCATCATCTAGTCGCATAGATTTCAATTTAGTCAACTCTGCAATTTTAGGTGAAATACTTTTAATCGGATTGTCCCAAATTTCAAGTTTTTCTAAATTTTTGAGGTCAGCAATATTGTCTGGTATGCTTTCAATTTCATTGTCAAAGATTAGAAGCTCTTTTAGGTTTCCAAGAAATCTTGTTTCATTTGAAATGCTCTTCACCTTGTTTGTATAAAGATATAATGTTTCGAGTTTTTTAAGTCTGCTGTCTATAAATGACAAGTCTGTAAACTGATTACTATTGAGTGAAAGCCAAGTCAGATTCGGTATGGTTTTAATCTGGTCTGGGAATTTTGTTAATCCATTTCTAGCAATGTCAAAATGCTCCAAACTGTCAAGTTGATAAAGGTCGCAGTTGATTTCTTTAATTCCTGTTTCTGCAACAGAGATACTTTTTAATCTTTTCAGTCGTGAAAGGTTGCACGGAAATTCCTTGATAGGATTAACAGCTAAAATCAAGTTTTCAAGACTATTAATTTCAAAAATTTGTTCAGGAATTTCCTTTAAGTCGTTACCTGTCAATATTGCCTTGTAAATATTGAGCTTCCCAAGTCCGTTTGGTAAAGAAGTCAAATTTTTATTCTGAAGCCATAAATATTTTCCTTTGTTGTCAGACCAAACGACTGAGTTTTCACTTTTATAAAAGCTACTCTTTTGGTTTGCAGCAATTTCGTTGCACAGAGATGTCATTATCTCCTTTACTGTTGAACTTTCTTTGTCAACTTGAAATAGCCAACTTTTTATCTTACTATCACATACTATGCAATCTATTTCAAAATTTGGTTCCCAATTAATTTCTTGATATTCAAATTTTGAGTTATCAGAGTATGCAAAACGAATTGAATTTGGAATGTCTTCAATTTTGGTTGAAGTTATAATAATCCCGTCTTCGGGTATATTGATTGTTTTCTTCCAAAATTTTGTTTTTGGAAGTTCTGGATAACCTTCAATTCCAAAAATAATTCCTGCTTGTCCTTTAAAGTCTTTGGGGAAAATCAGGTAATTGTGTTCTTGCCATTTCATATAAGTCAGGAAGGCAAGAATTAAATAAGCTGTTGCTAAAATGGATTGAGTTATCCAATATTTCTTTTTGGCTTTTAGTAATTTGAGTGTTAAAAAGTCAATGAGGTAGATTAAAAGTCCGATACCAACTAAATAAATTCCGACAAAGACAAAGTAGCTAAACGTCAAAACTCCTAACAGTCCGAATATTACTGTCAGAAGTCCAAGAATTTTTAATGGTGAGTTTGCTATTCGTTTCATTGTCGTCTTTTAAAATGCCCTATAACGTTTTGGCGCTTGGCGCAGTGGCGGATTTCGGAGCACAAAACTGTCAATACACCACAAAAGTTGATGCGAAGTAGAATGTTCAATTAACCACGTCACCCGCCATTGAGCCAAACGCCTGTTAGCAGTAGGTGTTATTTCAGTCGTCTCAAACATATCGTTTCTGTTTCTCCTTTTCTTTCATCGTCATAGTCATAAAGTCCGTAAGCAATTATTCTTGTTGAATCGCTATCGTAGGAAACTCTAATAGAGTCAATTTCATTTGCCCAAAAGTCAGCACGTTTCAAATGTTTTTCAAAAATTAGATTCTTTTCAAAAATGTCAAGTCTTGGCGGACCTAAAACTCCAACAAAAGATGATTGAATTCTCAATTTGTCGTCTTCATAATAAATTTCTGTCGCAGGGTCTGTTAGTTGTCCAAAAAGCGATAGAATTATTACAACTCCTAAAAATGGAATAAAGAGTGTACCTGCTGTCAAAATCGGCAAAAAAGAAAAAATCTTAAAATACCATTTTTCAATTTTTCTTATTGATGCCTTGTCTGCCACAAAAATGAAAAATATTCCTGTCAATAGGGTAAATATGATAATTGTTCTTGTTGTCCATAACCCCCTAAGTCCTATGTCAAAGTTTGTATATGTAATGCCAACTGTTAAACATATTAAAAGTCCAATATAATGCAACAACTTGATGCTTCTTGATATTTTTGGATTCAGTCGCCAATCAATCTTCTTGTCCCAGTAGAAAAGTCCAAGTCCATAAGCGATTATAAATAATATTGTTACTAAGTATGCCATTTGTTTTCTGTCGTCATTTACACTTATTGCTAACGGGTCGCGACTTGGTGCAGTGCGGGATTTACAGCACTAACGTTGATACGAAGCAGACACTTTAAATATACCACAAATGTTGGTACGAAGAATGTCGCCCTGCATTGCACCAAGCCGATGTTAGCCAAAGTTTTTCTCTTCATCAGTATAGTTTGTTCTTTTCAATCTTCAAGTCGGTCAAATTAATCAACTCTTTACAAATCGCTGAAATAATACCACCGCACCATCTGTCGACAACTTTATATTTACCTAAATATTTTCCTTCTAAAATCCATTGAGAGCCGTCCGTTCCCATTATCTCTGTTTCAGATGTCGGTAATTTCCAAAAGTCAATGGAATTTATTTTGTTTTCAATTAATCTCCATTCTTCAGTTGTCAATTCCTTTGATTCATTCACTATAATTTCTCCCGGTTCATAACCGCCCGCTCCATTTGATACTTTCCAATGAATTGAAACAATGTCGTTATGGTTTTCTAATCTTATTACAATTGGGTTATCAAAAGTCCGTAAGTATGTAAAACGATAAACTTTTGCTGGCAAAGTGTCACTCAAAACAGGTTCGCTCAGAGCTTTCAAGTATTTTGAATACCAATTTATAGAAAATAATGCAGACTCAACTCCTGAAACAGAAAATCCCGAAACATAAGTAATTACATTTATTGAAAAATCTGTTTCCCAACTTTCAGGCAATCCAACAAACGCAGAAACTGGAAAGTATGAGGACTGAAAATCATCTATTTTCAACTCTTTGCTCTTAGTTGTTTCGCTTCGATAATTATAGAGTTGTATTAATGGATACTTCGTTGTTTCTTTAAATCTTTCATCTATTGAACATAGGTCTGTAAAGTAATCTATGCCACTTTTTGCATAGTGGTCAAGATTTGCTTTCTTCTTGTTGTTTGCAAATTCTCTAACAAAAAGCTCGTAATATATTTTTCCAAGAGTATAAGTAGCTTCAATATTTTCTTCGTCAAGTTCTTTTGCCTTTTTCAAATAATTTATCCGCTGTGTAAATGTCAGTCCTGCAAAATGTGCGTTTCTCTCGCTGGCTCTAATTAAATATATCTTAGGGTTTTCTGAATTAGTCTTAATTATGTTGTCAAACAGAACACTAATTGAATCTCGTTGATTATTTCTTCCAAAGACTTCTACTAAATAATTGATTGCTTTGTTATTTAGTCCATCTGCTTCTAATATTTTATAAGCTATGTCTTTCTTGTTTCCCCACTTTTCTCCTGATTTATAAAAGCTTAGTTCATATTCTAATTCTTTCACTGTCTGTGAGAAAGAGGTAAAATAGAACAGGGTCAGTATAGTTATCAGTATTGGTTTCATTACTCTGTTGTCGTTTCTAAAATTTTGGCTAACGGTTCGGGGCTTGGCGTTCGGGCGGGTTTTGGAGCACAAAACGTCAACCAGCACTACACTTGAATAGAAGGAAAAAACTCCAAGTTTGCACGTCACCCCGCCTGACGCAAAACCCGTGTTATGTGTAGTGCTTTTTAGAAGTCTTTCCATTGCTTTGAGTTCTCACTAATTTGTCGCCAAACAATTGCTTTTGAAAATTTCTGTCCTGAGAAGCTAAGGTTCAATTCTGGATATTTGTTGAAATCTTTAACAGTTCCAATGTCGAAACGAACGTAGAAATAACTTGAGTTAAAAGCCTGTTTGTCATTTCCGTTCCAAAGTAAAGCAATTGTCGCAAAATGGATTTCAGAAATCTTTTTGATTGTCGTGTCAGGAATCGTAATTACTTTGTTGTCGTCCGCAATTATAATTTCCGTCCAGTTTGTGCCGTTATTTTTAAAAGTCATTATTTCTCCTGTCGCAAAAAGCAATTTGGCACTTTGCAATTTCCTTTTCCCACTTACAATGTCGTCACTATAAGACTTTAACAAAGAGTCACTTGGGTTGCTAAGTTTTATTGTGTCCTGGTTTTGAAAAACAAATTGATAAGTTGTTGGTCGTTCAATTCTGTCCTTATGAGCAAATGCAGTCAGAAAGTTTAGGGCAAATATTAATGTCAATATGGACTTTATTTTTCTCATTGGTCTTGTCTTAGCATTACACATAACGTTTTCGGGCTTTGCGTTCGGGCGGGATTCGAAACACAAAGTTTCAATTTATTACTAAAGTTCATTAGAAGCACTAAGCTCAAAGTTTGCACAGCTTGCCCCGCCTGACGCAAAACCCGTGTTATGGGCTGCCTTTCTTTTCATTTTATGCTAATGTTATAAGGAGTTTTTAGTCCGCCAAAAGTCTTCTTGTCAAAAAGATTTTTAATTGTCTCAAGATTATTTGCTGTTACTGTGTCTCTGTTTCTAACAATTTTTATTTGCTCAAACGGAATATCGTTGTCAATTTCCGCAATCGCAGAACCAACTTGTATCTTTTCGTTAGGTGCCAATTCGTAAACGTCAAATCCGTCAATTGTTGTCAGGGACTTCTGCTTTTCAGTTCTAAAATTTACAGTTTCCTTTACTAATATTTTAGCGGTGTCACTTGTGTTATTTGTAACAGTGATTGAATAATATGGGTCACAACCTGCCAGTAAAGCTGTCAAGAGTATAAATGTCAAATTTGTTAATACTTGTTTCGTCATTGTATGTCGTTTAAGGTTGCCCATAACGGGCCGCGTATTGGCGAAGTGCGGGATTGAATTGAGCGAAAGTTCAATTCAGACCGAACTAAGCCAAAGCCAATTTCTATTTGCTAATATAATTAAAAAGCCAATAAAATTGACCTTTGGCGACTTAATATGTACAAAAGTTCAACTTAGCACTTAATCCCGCATTTCGCCAAGCCTTTGTTAGCAGTAGTTTTTTATGATTGGATAGAATATAGGATTTAATTCAATCTTTATAGATGGAATTTTCTCACTTATTATTTTCATAATATCTTTGGATAGTAATGACGTTAAAATTATTTTCTCATCTTCGATTGTAGTTATTTCTAAATAATAATAGCCAGTCATATGTGTCATTCTTGCAAAATAATTTAAGCCTAAACTATATCCTGTTCCGATAGCTTTTATACTTTTTATGGAATCAAAACTAATTGACTTTTCATCAAAATTTATGATTTTATCGAAAATCAATAAATTCTTACCCTTCGAGTATTTTTCATAATTGTTGTGCAAATAAATAGTAGGAATGAAAAATAAAACCATATAAGAGGCTATCATTGATATAAAACCAATCAAACTCGGGATGTATAAAATAAAAATAAAACTAGCTGGTATCCAAAATATAGTCACAAAGAGTAAATCTCTTAATGCGTAATATTCAGTTTTTAAGTTTTGTTGAAGTTCAATTTTTTCTATCACTTTTTGGCAAAAATTACTGCTAACGTTTTGGCGCTTGGCGCAGTGGCGGATTTCGGAGCGTAAAACTGTCAATATTCCACAAAAGTTGATGCGAGGTAGAATGTTCAATTAACCACTGAACCAGCCATTGAGCCAAACGCCTGTTATAGCCAGTGCTTCCTGTTATTTTCTGTTTATCCGTAAAGTTCTTCAAGTTCTAATTTTTTAATTCTTGATGTTATTGCACCCCTTGTCCGTCCAAAATGTTTAGCCATATCTTTTACATTTACTCCTTCACAATACATTACTGTTAGTTCGTTATCAAGTTCTGAAGTCCAAGGTTTGTATGCGTCCTTATGTTTGGTTCTTACTTCTTCTACCGAATAAGCTTTTTCCGTTTTGGTTTCTGTCTTGTCGGTTTTTTGTGTGAATGCTGCTTTTCTTTGCTGTTCTTTTTCTTCTTCACTCACAACTTTCATAACGTGAATTTGTGATGATTTTGGAAATTCAGAAGGCATTAAAGGTTCGGGAATATGAATACTATTTTTTGTCCGAGTTACAGCAACATAAAGCAAATTGATTTCTTCATTTAGTTTTGTGGCGTTGATTTCTTCGGCTTTCTTGTCTTCTTTTAGTTTGGCTAATTTTTCTTCTGAAATAAAGTCGTTTACAAGTTGAATGGCATCATACTCCATTCCTTTGCAACGATGAACTGTTGAGAAAATCATTTCTGCCTTTTCTTTATCGTCATTGTCAACGTGTTTTTCTTTAATGGCTTTTATGATGTCAGGAATTTTATTTCCATACTCTTTAACTATTTCAACCATCATTGCAAGCTGAACATCTTCTGTTTTTTCTATATAATCTTCTAACTCGTCAAGGTCTTTCATTGCCTTGATTAGTTTGTCCTTAATCAAGTGATGCTTTTCGTTGTAAAGATTTAGAACATCATAAAGGGAAGCACCTTCGTCTGCGTATGTATATGAGTTGATGTTACCTTCAAAGTAAATCTGTTTTACCTTTTTCTTTTCAGTTACATATTCTATTGCTTTTAGTAAAAGACCGAGATTGGTTCTTGCAAGAACAGCTTTGGTTTTAATTTCTTTGCTGTTGCCTTTTCCTGTGATAGGAATGGTTTGGTGTTCGTCAAGGTGCTTTTTGAATTTTAAAACTTCCATTGCAAGATTTGCAATGTCTTGACTAAACCGAAAACTTGTCGAAAGATGATAGGTTTTAAAGTCGGCTTTTTCTAACGAGTTTACTGCAAATCGCCACCCGTAAATTTGTTGGTGGGTGTCGCCAACTATTACCTTGGTCGCTTTTTGCTTGAAAAATATATCAAGCATAGCGGGAGATGCATCTTGTCCTTCGTCAAAAAGGATGTAGTCGTATTCCAGTTTTGGGTTTGAAAGTTGGAATTTTTTAAGGTAGAAGTCGTGGGTGATTTCGATTTCTCCTTTGTCCATTTTGCTTAATAAAAGTCGTGATTGAGAAACGATATAGTCGTAAAATGATGAAACAAAGGTTTTTGCTTTTGGGTCTGTTACTGTGTCAAGGTAGTTTAAGTCTTGAACTTTTTGCTTGTCGCTGTTGCAGAAATAGGCAATGAACTTGTTAATATGATTAGCAATGACATATTCCGTATGCTTTTCTCCATTGCCTTGAAGATTTAGAAGTTCGGCAATTTCATTTGTCTTGTAACCTTGTGGTCTTACTTTGTATCCATTTTTAAAAACAATGTGTCTATAAGCCAAAGAATGTGCTGTCTCAACTTTTACATTGTTAAGTCCTTTGTCCGCAAACTTTTTGGCTGCTTCAAGTTTTACTGATTTGTTGAAAGCTAAATAAAGAATTTTACTTGTAGCTGGTCTTGTCTTGGCGTATTCAATTACGGTCGTAGTTTTCCCAGACCCGGCAACAGCATTTATTTTGATGTTTCCAGTCGAGTTGATGATGTCATATTGTTCTTTCGTTAACTCCATTTTCAGTAACTGTCATTATGTGTCGGGTCGTCTTTCAGCATTGGCTATAACGTTTTGCCGCTTGCCGCAGTGGGGGATTTCGGAGCACTTCACTGTCAACCAAGCACAAATGTTGATAGAAGCACTGCACTTGATATAACCACGTCAGCCCCCATTGCGGCAAACGGCTGTTAGCGGTAGTTTTTTCATTTTGTCAATGCTAATATTCCAACAAATTCTCGTGTTTCGCTAAGCTCTATTAATTTTTTATAAAGGTCTATTTGAACTTTAAAATACCTTTGTCCATAGAAGGAATAGCCAAATTCTAAAGCCTCTAAAGTTTGATAAAATCGTTCTCGTGTTTCTCTTTCTGTTGTAGCAAAGAAATAACCAACTTCCTTTCTTTGTCTCGGATTAGCATAATGTTTTATTAACTCCTTATAATCATAATGCCAAGGGTTTCGCTCAACATCTCCTTGCCACATTTCTAAATAACCTGATTTTTCAATGATGTTTGTAATCTCATTGTCTTTATCAGGGTTTTCCAATACATACTTTGAAAGTTGCTCAAAAGTTTGAATGTCCTGTCCCGAAATGGCTCTTGCATTTTCAAAAATGAAGTTGTGAATTTCTCTCTGTTTTTCAAGTAGACTCTCTTCTTGAGCGAATGCAATCTCAGCATCTGATGCAGTCCTGAGAGCATTGTCAACGGCTACAAGTAGCTCTGAACCTTGTATGTCGTTAGGTGAACAATAGTCTGGGTTGGGAACAATTTGAATACCTGCGTTCAAATATGCTTGTGCAACGAATCTTGTGCAAAATTGTCTGTTCGTTTCTTTTGCAGCAATGCTTTTTTCCAACCTTGCTAATCTTGCTTCAGTTGTTGAGTATTCTGTTCCAATTTTCTGTCTTGCGAATACAATCGCACCTGAAAGTAAGTGTTTAAAGCTGTCGTCTTTAAGTCTAAGAACTAAAACGTCACTTTCATTTTCAAATAACATTCGCTGGATATTCTGTGATTGAACTCCAAGTCCGTCTGACTCAATGCAACTTGAAACACCAACGTAAATTATAGCGTGTGAATAATCACATTGGGACAATTGTCTTATTAATTGACTTTCTCTCGATGATGATCTTGTCAAAATAATGTCCCCTGATTCAAGTTTTTCTATGTCTAAAATATACATTGGTTAAAAATTTCTGTCTTGGATGTTGTGTCTTTAAAATTACCGCTAACGTCCCGGCGGCTTGGCGGCAGGCGGGGGGGTCCACTAACGTTCGGACGGGAGCAAAAGCCTGAAAATCAGCACAAACTGTCAGGCGAGCCACGCCCCAGCTTGCGCCAAACCGCTCGTTAGCGGCAGCCGATTTGTTCATTTTGCTTTACTCATTTTCAAACTGATAATACAATACGTCTGACCAATAATTAATTCCTAACGTATTCCACATTTCTTGCTCTTTATTTTTGACTGTTTCCGCTAATTTTTGAATTTCCGAAGTTTTGTCGGAAGAAAACAATTTTTGAAAGAAACTTCGAGGTTTTGATAATTCAACAATTTCAGACCTTAAACTCAAAATATTGATTTTTTCTTGTTTGAAGTCAGCAATGGCTTCCTCTAACTTTTCGTCTATTTTCAATATTTCTTCCTCAAAAAGTTTTCTGTTTTGCTCTTCCAACTCTTCGTTTCCCATTTCATAAATTTCCCCACACTCTAAAATAATATTCTTAAGTTTATGCTTACCGAGAAATTCTTTTGTTTCAGATATTTGTTTTTCCAATTCGCTCTTGTCAAAAATGTTTTCATTTGAGAGTTTACTTAAAAAATCAACTAATTTTTGTCTGCCTTTTTCAAAATTTCCTTGTATCGCAATTGGGTGTTCGTAGTCCCAATTAATCGAATGAGAAATTTTTGAGTCTTGACTAACTAAAATTTTGTACGATAAAGGAATTGAGTAAGGATACTCGGAAAGTCCAAAAATTTTCTCTCCTTTTTCTCTCTTTCCTTTCGTTTTGTCAAAATCTAATGAGTATAAATAACTTCTGTTTGCCATAATGATTATTTTTCAAGTTGTCAATATTCATATTTTTTCTTTCTCTACTCCTGTCACTTTCTGCACGCTGTCTGCTCGGTTGCCGCTAACGGGCCGCGGCTTGGCGCAAGTGCGGGCTTGAATTGAGCGAAAGTTCAATTCAGACCGAACTAAGCCAAAGCCAATTTCTATTTGCTAATTTAAACAAAAAGCCAATAAAATTGGCCTTTGGCGACTTAAAATGCAGAAAAGTTCAACTTTGCACTTAACCCCAGCATTTCGCCAAGCCTTTGTTATGGGCAGGTTTTTTTATCCGTGTCTAACATTATAATGTGTTACTTTTCCTGTTTCATTAAATTTTATTGTCAGTGTTCCGGTGTCTATTCCCTTTTTTGCCATACCAAGATAGTAAAGGAATTCTGTTTGAGTTTGCAATTCAGGTTCTCCAAGTAATTCTATTATTTCGTCCTTGGTCATTCCAGTCAATTCATAGTTGTTTCGCAAACTATTCATCATATCCCAACGTAAAGACCATTCTGCTTCAGATTCACTCCAATTCTTCCATTTTTCAGAACTGAATTTTTCGTATGTAATTCTTCCTTTCAATGCAAAGCCAATGATAAAAATTACCAATACACTAAAGAGTCCAATTTTTAAGATTCTGTTCATTTACGTCTAATTTCGGATAATAAATTTCAAGTTTTTGCTTTCTATTAAATTGTTTATTTCGTTAAGATTTAGGTTTTCAAAATTCAGTTTTTTAGATGGTCTGTAAATTTCTGAATTTGTTTGTATTCCGTTTTTATATACCCAATTATACAAATCTGTTGGCTCTTCTTTAGAGTTGTTAACTTTAATTCTTTTCCAATTCTTTTCGATAATTCCAAATTCAGAGGTTGTTTTGTTTAAAATTAAATCTCCATCTTTTGAAGCATAAAATAATTCTTTAAGGTCTCCATAATGGTCTTCTATTTCCATTAAATATAATCCATAACCTATAAATCCAATTATTAAGGTCAAAGTTGTTCCAATTATTAAAAGTCCATATTTAAGTTTTTTATTCAAGGTCTGTTTTTTTTTGCAGTGTCGTGTTAAACTTGCCCATAACGGTTCGGGGCTTTGCGAAGGAGCGGATTAGAAAGACGGAACTTTCAACTTTGCACTATCGTTAGCAAAACCATTTTTTTATTTGCTAATCTACTCTTTTTAAGCAAATAAAAAATGGTTTTTGCGGATTAAAAGCACAAAAGTTGAATTTAGCACTTAACCCGCTCTTTTGCAAAACCCATGTTAGGCGTATGTGCTTTCTATATGTTATTCTTTGATTTTTATTACTCCCGTTCTGTATAAGTCCAATGCTTTTTGCAAAATGTTTTCGATTGTCTTTATGGGTAAATCCTTGTTTGGATTAACCCTAAAAATTTTCATTCGGGAACGGTCTCCCACTTCCAATTTGGGGTGGTCAAGGTATTTCCCTTCTACCATAAGAATATAAGGTTCGTTCGTTTTTTTATCTGTCCACAAATAGCAAAACATTTTCTTCTTATAGCAAAAGCAGGGCATTCCCCACTTTTGCGTTTCAGTAATGTTTGTGTCTTGGTCAAGGATAATACTCCGCAACGCAAGTAAACAACTCTTGTTTGGTTCTTCTTTGTTCAGATAATAGTTATGAAGTTCTTCTAACATTCTTTGCTATTTTATGGCAAGTAAAAAGTCAATCTCTGCATCTGTCGGATTTTGAGCTTTTGCTCCAAAAACTTCAAAGTCTGCCGTAAATGCTCTGTCTAAATCCATTTCCCAAATTTCTGTCCATTTGTTTACTATCAGCCCTTTCATCAAATCCCCTTTGGCAGATAGCTTTACATAGTTTCCACCGTCAAACGATTTTCCAATCATTCCGTTGGGAATGTCGTTCAGATTTTCTACTCTGCAACCCAAAATTGCCGTGTATGGCTTTGTGTGGTCGCTTTCATAGTCGGTGTATATAGAATATACTGTGTTGTCCGTTTTATTTGGGATTGCTTCCAATACTTTTTCAGTCATAAACTTACCCCACAAGTCCGCAATTTCTTTTGCAGCTTGTCCATTTTCGTTTGTGGTTCTTACCGAAATTCCGATTACCTTAAAAGGTTCAATTTTTACTTTGTCCATTTTGATTTATTTTTTTGTTGAGCCACAAAGCTAAAATCGGGTTGCGACAACGGTATGTCAGGGGTTTGAAAAATATTTTTCACGACAGATTTCAAAATATTCTTCCAACGTAATACCGTGCGGTTTGAAAGTGTCGTTGAGTATTCTCAACTGCTTAATTCTGTCAAGTCTAAATGCCCGATATTCCTTTCGCAGACGGCAAAATGCAATAAGTAACCAATTTTCCTGTGTGCTATACAAAGCAAAAGGTTCAATTGTTCTGTTTGTGTTTTCTTGAGTTTCGTTTGTGTATTTTATTTCTGTCAGGCGGAAGTTTGTCAGTGCAAACTGTAAATCAGATAAATAATTACTTGTTTTTTCGCTATTGCTGTTTTGCCTGAACTGAAGCCGTTCGGAAAGTAAGTTGGCTTTGTCCTTTACACTGTATTTTAAAACTGCTTTGATTTTGTCAATAGCTTCTTTGTAGTCTTTAATGAATGAAGTGTCTTTGTTTTTGAGAACTAACTGTTCTGCGGTAATCAAAGCGTTGGCTTGTGCTTCGGTAAACATTACAGGCGGAACTCTGTATCCTTCCATTAACGTATAACCCTTTCCGTCTTCCGTTACAATCGGGACTCCTGCTTGCTCCAAAGCTCTGATGTCCCTGTAAATTGTCCTGATACTAACCGAAAATTTGTCCGCAAGTTCCGTAGCTGTCAAAAGTCGTTTAGTTTGCAGTTGTGTCAGCATTGCAGTCAGTCTTGAAAGTCGTTTTGTATCATTTTCGTTCATTTATTTTTTCTTGTCTGACGGTTAAAGTTTGTACGGTCGCTGGTAGCATTACGCCTAACGTTTTTGGGCTTGGCGTCAGTGGCGGAAATTGAAGCGAAAAGTTTCAATTTAGCGACACAGTAAGCAAAAGCCAATTAATTGAATAAATTTAAGAAAAAAGTCAATATAATTGGCTTTTTGCGGAATAGAAAGCCGAAACTTCAAATTTTAGCCTTTACCCGCCATTGCGCCAAACCCTTGTTAGCGGTTCGTTGTTTATTTTTTTCGTTTGTAATGTAACTGAGTTAAACCAGTTTCAAATGTCTTTGCTTTCACAAATTCAAGCGTTTGTTCGGGCCTTCCGTCTTTAAAAAGACTTGTTCCATTACCTAATAAAACTGGAATAACTGAAATAATAAACTCGTCTATTAAGTCGTACTTCAACAGTTCGTTTATTACTTCTGCACCACCGTCACAATAAATGTTTTTACCGTTTTCAGATTTCAGCCGTTTGACCAATTCAGTCAAGTTTCCTGTATAGAAAATCGTTCTGCCTACTTGTGGTCTTTGGGTTCTTGTTATGACATAAACATCTCTTTGTCCATTATCATAATGAGATAAGCCGACTTCTTTAAGTACATAATCATAAGTTCTTCTACCAATAATCAAGGTGTCTATTGTGTCCGTAAATTCCGCATACCCATAGTCCTCTCCTTCTTTTTCTACGAGTTTCAAGAAACTGAGGTCGTCATTAGGTTTTGCAATATAGCCGTCTAAACTTGTAGCAATAAAAAGTGATATTTTTCGCATTTGTTTTAAATCTTAATGTTTCTGCAAAGCTAGTTTTAGACGACCATTTGCACTTTGTAAAAATGCGACATTTTAAAGTTGTGATGGCAAAAGTCCTGTATATCGTTTGATTTCATTAGTAAGATGTGAATGGTCATAATAGCCACATTCAAAAGCAATATCTAAAAAACTTCGATTTTTATTTGAATTTTTGATAATGCTCACAGCTTTTTGGAAGCGAATAATGTTTGAATATTCTTTCGGGGATAGACCAACAAGCTTTTTAAAATTCCGCTCTAATTGTCTGACAGTTGTGAAATTTCGTTTTGATAATTCGTAAATGCTGATTTGTCCGTTTGTTGAATGAATATCATTAATAACCGATTGTAACGGATTACTTTTGATTTTTATTCTCTCGGAAAAAAATTGGTTTAAATAGTCTGATGGGCTGTTGAGAATTTTATCGACATTGAATGAATTGGATTTTTCAAACTCAACGGTATCATTCGTCAATTCATTTTGTGGGGCGTAATTATAGAAATTAATAAAAGTCGCTGGTTTTAGACACACGCCTAATAAATGAGTATTGTTATCAATAAAACTGTCTTTAAATGAAGTCATCGCACCAACTACATACGTTTTTCCAAACTCCATAGAAAGCGAACCGTTATCTGTTAGACAAGTATCTCCCAAATTGATTAATATACCTGCACAACCGTCCGGAAAAACCCGTTCCCATTGTTTTTCAAGTTCGTTTCCTTTCAGCTCCCAATAAAAATGTATAAAGGGCTTTAAGTCTTTGTCAGGTTTTATCTTTTTATACTCCATTGGGTTTTGTGGTGTCGCTCGTTACAATGACCGCTAACGGTTCGGGGCTTGGCGAAGGAGCGGATTTAGAAGCCGAAACTTTCAATTTAGCACGAACGTAAGCAAAGCCATTTTTCAATTCGCTAAATTACAGAAAAAAGCGAATAAAAATGGCTTTGCGACTTAGAAGCACTAATGTTCAATTTATCGAGAACCCCGCTCTTTTGCCAAACCCTTGTTAGTGGCTGTGGCTTTGGGTCGTCCGTTGTTTGTTGGGTTGTGCGTTGGCGAAAAAAAATAAAAAAAAGAGGGGGAAGGAAATTTTTATCAAGTTGGAAAGCAAGCTCTTTACGCATTTTATTGGCTTTGTGCGTTTGCCAAAATGCGTAATGTGCTTGCTTGTATGTTGGCTGATTTTCTTATTCCACTTCAAAAGTAACACTTACATTTCCCGAACCTAATGCGGTTGCTAAACCTGTTACATCATCTATTGCACCTAACTTTGTGTAGCTGTAAGAAGTTGAAAAAGTTTTATAAAACAGCACCAAAGTTTTAGAGCCGTACAACATCAAATCGCCATTTTTTATGGTTTGCGGATTGGACGAATTTGTAGGCAAACTGTTAGGCAAATCGTAATATTTTTCGTTGTTGTTTAACTCAATCATATTGATTGTTAAAGGCAACATTTCTTTAAATGCCTTTGCTGAATTATTGTCTAAAAGTGTAGCCGTAAAGGTTTTTGAGCCGACTGTTATTTTGATTTTTCCGTTAGCCATTGGTGTATTGTTTTCCGTGTTGTTGTCATCGTTTTTGTCGCAAGACGTGGCACTGCTACACAAAACAGAAACCAATAATATCATTACTAAAAATGGTTGTTTCATCATTATCATTTTAAATGCTCTTTAAAGAATGTTTCCAACTTGTCGAATGGAATTTTATCCAATTTGTCGTACAAATCAACGTGAACAGCGTTAGGAATTATGATTAACTCTTTTGGTTCGTTTGCCATTTTAAAAGCGTCCTCGCTGAAATAACGTGAGTGTGCATTTTCTCCTGCAATCATTAAAATCGGTCGTGGCGAAATTTCTTTGATATAGGTCAAAATCGGCATATTCATAAACGATATTGGTGTGGTCATTGTCCACGCATTTCCTGAATTTACCGAACGTTCGTGATAACCTCTCGGTGTCATATAATAATCGTGGTATTCTACTAAAAACTGTGCTTCTCCACCACTCAATTTATTATACGCAGGTTGATAAGCAGGTGTGCCATTTTCTGTGTCTTTCCAACGCTGTTCGCCTAATTCTTCTAAAAATTTGGTACGTTGTTCCAATGTTGTGGCATCGTTATAACCTTTTGACATTACTCTTGTCATATCGTACATACTTGTCGTGGCAACAGCTTTTACACGCTTATCAATGGCGGTAGCGTTTAATGCGAAACCTGCCCAACCACAAATCCCGATGATACCGATTTTGTTTCTGTCCACATTTTTCTGCAATCCGAGAAAATCTACCGCCGAACTAAAATCTTCCGTACTGATGTCGGGCGAAGCAACATTACGAGGCTCTCCACCACTTTCGCCTGTATAAGACGGGTCAAAAGCCAATGCAACAAATCCACGTTCTGCCATTTGGTTAGCATATAATCCCGAAGATTGTTCTTTTACAGCTCCGAAAGGGCCACTAATGGCAATAGCCGACAAAGGCTGATTGCCTTGCTCTTTCGGAATGTATAAATCTCCTGTCAATGTAATGCCGTAACGGTTTTTGAAAGTTACTTTTTGACGTGTTACTTTATCGCTCAACTCAAATGTATAGTGTTCTGTTTGCTCTGTCTGTTTCATTTCTTCTTTTTGTTTGTTTTGTTGGCAAGCTCCCAATGTTAGTAAAGCGGTTGCCATTATGATTGGTAATTTTCTCATTTTATTCTTCTTTAAATTGTTTTAATAATTTTCGCAGGAATACCGCCTACAATCGTGTTGTCGGGAACATCTTTTGAAACCACCGAACCCGAAGCTACAACAGCATTTTCGCCAATGATTACGCCTTGCAAAATGGTTGCATTTGCACCAATCCACGCATTTTTTTTGATATGGATATGTCCGACTTTTAATGAATGTCTGTTTTCGGGTTCTATCGGGTGTCCTTCGGATAACAAACTGACTTTTGGTGCAATCAATACATTATCTTCTATGGTAATTCCGCCTAAATCCAAAAAAGTGCAATCAAAGTTTATGAATACATTTTTGCCTATTTTGGTATGCTTTCCGTAATTGATATGTAGCGGTGTGAAAACCGTTGTGCTTTCGTCAATTTCTGTACCTGTGATTTGGCTTAAAAAGTTTCTGACTTCGTTCGGGTCGGCTGTGTTGTTCATTTGAACAAGCAACTTTTTTGTTGCAAACGAAGCCTCAATCATTTTGTATGCTTCGGGGTCGTTTGGCAAAATGGTTTCTCTATTTCTCAAGCGTTCAAATATATCTGTTGTCTGCATTGTCTTGCTCATTTACGGTGCAAAGTTAAAAACAAAACCTTACAACTGTTTTGCTGTAAGGCTCAAATTACTTTTCTGTAAAGCTCAATTTAAAATTTCTGTCGGTGGTATTCCGTATTGCTTTTTAAATGCCGTAGAAAAATGAGAAAGATTTTTAAAGCCTACTTCCGTACAAACTTCCTGTGCTTTTTTCTTTTCTTCTTTTAGTTTGATGTAAGCCATTTCCAAACGCTTTTTTATCAGCCATTTTTGCGGTGTGAGGTTGCTTATCTTTTTAAAATCCCTTTTGAACGTTGCCAAACTTCGTCCTGTAAATGTAGCTATCTGCTCCATTGTCAAATCTTCGTTGTAGTTGTCGTTTAGGAAATCTAAAAGGTCAATTTTCCAAGGTTCGGCAAAGTCAAAAAGTATCGGATAAAGTTGTTCGTTGCTGTTAAGCAAAGCGTAAATGCCTTCTAATAATTTCAAATTCGTAACGCCTTCCGTTGGTTTTATGTTGCTGTCAAAATACGGATTGAGCGACTGAAACAAACTTTGTATTGCTGGTGTGGTTTGCAATTTGAAAACGGTTTTATCGGAAATTTTTATGTCTTTCGGGATTTCCGATTTATTCATTTTGCTGTAAAAATCACGCAAAACATTACGTTTGAAAACCAATGAAATACCTTTGTACAATTCCTTTCCTTTGCTGTTCTTGTACATTGTCAATCGGTGGTCACGTCTGATAAAGGCACATTCTCCTGCTTTGATGATTGTCTTTTTGTTTCGGTCTTGTATAAGCTGTTCGCCCGAATAAATGTAAACTAAAACGTGTTCGGGTTTTGAGTGAACGCAATGCGTACCGCTTTCAGAAAAACACGAAAGGAATATGTCCGAATAGCTTATGGTTTGTAATGTTTCGTCTTGTTGCACGTCTATAATTTTAACGTACAAAGTTAAAGAAAATGTTTTGGGTTTGCTTTGTTGTAAGGCTCATTTTGTTTTTCTGTAAGGCTCAATTTTATTTTTGGGATGGTGGGTGGGCTTTGGTTGGCTTGGCTCTTTTGGTTTTGCGAAGCGTTGGCTTTGTGTGTCGGGGCAAAACCAAATGTGCCAAATGCGTTGGCAAAAAATTTCCTTTCCTGTGCGGTGGGCTTTTTTATTTTTTTCTGTGTCGGGGTTGTTGTCTGGTCAGGTGTCGAAGTGTCGGTTCGGGTGGTCGTCCTGCCATTGCCACTAACATTTTGGGTATTGGCGAAGGCAGGGCATTTGAAATGCGTCAGTTCAAATTTAGCACAAAAGTATAATAGAATTACAAAAGCTGAAGTTTGCACTTCAGCCCTGCTTTTGCCAATACCTTGTTAACGGTTCGTTGTTTTTTCAATCATTGTTTTCTAAAATGTCTGCCGTTGTTTTATTGCCAAGTTGTTCTGCTAAACCAACGAGCAGTCCTTCTGTCCCACGAATGTAACAGAGTTTATAAATGTTCTCATAGTTTACAACTTCTCCCACGATTTCAACACCTTGTTTTGCAAGTCGTATTAATAATTCGTCAAGGTTGTCAACTCTGAACATAACACGGAGATAACCAAGAGAGTTTACTGGAGCTGTCCTGTGGTCTGAAATAGTCTTAGGTGTTAGAAATTTTGAAAGTTCAAGTCGGCTGTGTCCGTCAGGCGTAACCATCATTGCCACTTCTACAGATTGATTTCCAAGTCCAGTTACTTGTCCTGCCCATTCGCCTTTTACCATTGTTCGCCCTTCAAGTGTCAGTCCGATTTCTGTAAAGAATGAAATTGTGTTGTCAAGGTTTTCTACAACTATGCCAACATTATTCATTTCAAGTAATTTACTTTTTGTCATTTCGTTTTTGTTATGTCGTTTTTGGAGTGTTTACGGTGTCACGCTACAATGACCGCTAACGTTTTAGGGCTTTGCGAAGGAGCGGATTAGAAAGACGAAACTTTCAACTTTGCACGAACGTAAGCAAAACCATTTTTTTATTTGCTAATTTACACTTTTTGAGCAAATAAAAAATGGTTTTTGCGGATAGAAAGCACAGACGTTGAATTTTGCACTTAACCCGCTCTTTTGCAAAACCCATGTTAGCGGTAGTGCTTTGATTATTTTTCACACTGGTCCACGAACTGAATTTAATATTGGTATATGTCCTTCTTTTAACTCAAAAGCGTTTAACCATCCTCTTTCAAGTTTATTCAAATGTATTTCTTGTTCTATTATCTTGAAATAGAAATAATATGCCTTGCCATTTGATGTTAGCTTTGTTTTTTGGTCATTTTCTAAATGTTGTTGTAGTCGAGATTTTAGATTGATTGTTTGTCCAATGTACATAATATCTTTACTAAAATTTGTTATTACGTAACAACCCATTTTTTCAGGTAAAAATTTGACTTTACTTAATTGAAATTCAATTTTTTCAAAAATTTTGGGACTTAATTCAGTTATTTTCATAATTGGATATCATCATCAATTTTCTGAATGTTCATTGCTTTATTCAACTCTGTTGCAATATGTCTAACTGCCGCTTTGTTTACACCAGAGGCTCCGCCACCACTTTCCCACCAATCAGGATTTTGAATTGATAAATGTTCGTTAGGTAAATTAGTAAATCCATGTTGAAGCATTGTTTTGATTCTATCAACTGTAAAATTTTTCTCGTTGTATAGTTTCATAAATACAGTCGCAGAAATAATATTAAATAATTCTAGCCCAATAGTTTTGTAAATTACAGTCTGATTATCTGAATCTTTTTTGACAAGTAATTCATCAACTGCTTTCCAATAGTTTTTTAGAATTTTGTTTCTCCTATCAATATCTGATTCTGCAGCAAGTGGATTGTTTGAACTCAAAATATAAGTTTTAATTGACTGAACAAAACTTTTTTGATTAATAGTGATACTATCTTCCTTGCCCTCATTTGCCATTCTAATCTTTTGAAACCACGGAGAATCAACTTCTGTATTCAGGTAATTTGTAATTACCAATGCTTCTCTGTCTTCTCCTTTCATGACTTGTCTCTGAATCCATTTAGGTAAAGTCGGAATGTCTTCAATATCTACCATTCCAGTTAATCGTGAAATAATTTGTTGTTCAACTGCTCTATCTACTGCTTTTTGTGTCGTATTAACAATAAGAAAATGGCACATTTGACTAACATCATCAAGATTAACAGCAATGTTAGCAACTAATTCAAAGTTTCCAATTTCAGGATTTTGTTTAGCGGCTTCAATTAGTCCTTCAACTCTGTGCTGTCCGTCTACAACATTAAATGGACAGACTTTTTCAACCTCAAATGTAATTTCATTTTTATCAGTGTCAAAAATGACATCTTTATCTGTTGCTAAAAAAATAGAAGTAGGCAAAAAGGCATCAAGGTCTTTCCAAGCATCTAGAATATAATCTGCTAATCTTTTAGTTCTTGTTCTATCTAAAACTCTTTGAAAGCCAGAACTCATATTTGAAGAATCAAGTTTTTCAATCTGATAGAAGTTTGGAATCATTAAATCTTTGACAAGTAAACTTGTTGAATAAATAGTCAAATCTCCTTGCTTAACTCTAACTGCAGGTTTCGTTAATATCATAATTTTTAGTGTTTCGTAATAGCATTACCGCTAACGGAAAACGCATTGGCGAAGTGGCGGATAAATTGGACGAAAAGTTCAATTTAGCAGTAACGTAGCCGATGTGTTTTCACAGAAGCTAAATTAGTCAAAAAAGCTGAATGTGAAACACATTCGGCGGCTAAATATGCAGAAACTTTCAACTTAGCCGTTACCCCGCCATTTTGCCAATGCGATGTTATCGGCAGTATTTCTTATTTCAATTCGTTTAGTAATTTTTGATAATAGTCGTCTTTTCTGAAGTCTTCAATTACGCTTTTAATATCAATTATTTTGTGTCCGTCAATCTCTTGGTTGTGGATATTGAAAAAGAATAGTTTTTTGCAATGTTCATATTTATCCAATTTTGCAATTTTCTTTTTTATTGTTCCAATATTTTCCGTGTTAGAGATTTGGACGATTAAGTTTTCGTCATTTTCGGTAATTCCAGAAACATCAATGTCTTTTTTATTTCCTCCTGTTTTCAGTATTTGGTATTTTATTCTGTATTCTTTTGGTACATATTTACTGCGTAACCATTCTGCAACGAGAATTTCAATCGCAATGTCGTCCATTTCAAAAGTTGAAACATTACAAACTATTCCGGGAAATATTTTTCTCAACGAATAGTTTTTTCTGTTTATGTTGCTTAATGTAACATTTGCAGGTAAAATAGTTTGAACAAACTGGAACAAGTCTAAGTCTATTGGTTTTGCATTTTCTAATTTAAAGAGATAATAAACGGATTTTCCGTTTACTATTTTTTCAAATTTCGTTCCTTGTTTCACTCTTCCTGTTTTGTAGCCAATTCCTTGATAACTAACAATTAGGATTACATCTTGTTTGTTGATTAAGTCTGTTAGTGATTTCCAGCGTTGTAAATATTGTTGTTTTGGATTTTTTCCATCTGTGTATTTTTTCCAATCTTCAAAATCTAAATCAGTATCTAAATGTATTGCAGTTTCATTATTGTCATAGAATTTTTTAATCTGTTCCGAGTTTCCAAAATTGTTTCTGAATAACACAAATTTATGATAAGGTTCTTTTCCAAAATATAGTATGTCAACTGCATATTGAATTGCTTCAAGATAGCCCTCTTTATTAGGTTCTTGAAGAAAAAATCTGACAACATATTCACTTTGATAGTCAAATCCCATATCAATCATAAATCCAACAAAATTGTTCTCACGATAATTTTGGATTAAATTGTGTTTCAGGAATTTATAAAGATGAATATATTGCTCTTGAAATTCTTTATTTTCCGTTTCATCTCTTTTGGAAAGAGAAGTGGTAATATCTTCGTCTAAATCTATTTTGAAAAATTTCTTTTGTCTATTATATTCTTCTTGGTTGTTTTCCAAATATGATTTGATAAATTGTGTTTTTGAAAAACTGACATCGGAATAAATTTTCAATTCATTTTCTAGAATTTCAATGATTTTGTTTAGTTTATCTTCGTTGTATATTTTGTTAGGATTCAAGGTTTTGATAAAGAAATTTAAAGTTGAGTTTGTTTCATTGACAATATCGTTTCTTTCTTGTTCTTTATAGTTTTTCTTGTATTCTTTTATTACATTTTTCAGCAATCCAAAATAGTTTAAGGATGCCAAAGTCAGAATTTTATTTTCAACGGTTGAGGATTTAAACTCGTGACTGAAAGAATCAAATAAACTTCTTAATTTAATTCCATTTAGAATAGTTTCTTGTTTCATTGGTGGTACGGATTTTTAGCAATATTGCCGATAACGTTTCGAGGCTTGGCGCAAGTGCGGGCTTGAATTGAGCGAAAGTTCAATTCAGACCGAAACTAAGCCAAAGCCAATTTCTATTTGCTAATTTAAACAAAAAGCCAATAAAATTGGCTTTTGGCT